>Mummy_p2__coassemble_5686_pt1 | contig 4248 bp, 4 predicted proteins | sample Mummy_p2__metabat2_high_PE_025 | metagenome-assembled genome bin Mummy_p2 | reverse complement strand
ACAGCATTACCCGCTGTCTTTTCATTCTTCATCTCTTCTTTTTTTGTTTTATAATTTTTTTCCATGATATAAAAATGTATTAAAATTAAACACTAATCACTACTCACTACCCAATGGTAATCCAAATGCTCTCATCCCTGTCTCTCGCAGCGGTGATGGCATTGATGAGGCGGTGGAGCCAGATGCGGGAGTTCACAACCATGCCCTTCACACGGTTTTCACCCACCAGGATGCAGCCCTGCGTATCATCGGGATAATTGCCGGCATGAATGCGGATGCCCTCAAAATTGGGGACACCCAACAGCAGCGGCAACCACATCTGAAACCTCGGCGACTTACTGATCACCAGCGGATAAGTGCCCTCAGGTATCGCCGTCTTGCCCTTCATCTTCTGCGCCTTCTTGCCCGATACACGCCCCAACCGCACATTCTCCTCGGCAGGACTTAGCTCCACACCCAGAAGGTTGCGCCAGCACGGCTCCAGCGTATCACAGAAATACGAGTCCGCATTCAGCTTCTCCTGGGGCACCTCGCACACCGTCTTCAGCCCCCTGCACTTGTTCACACTCTCAATCGTGCGCTTCTTCACATCCTCATCCTTCAGGATGTAAAGGCGACCTATCGTGTAGGTCTTCTTCTTCGCTATACGTTTTAAAACTATCTGCATAAGTAAAAATAAATTTAAGATTCAATAACCATACCGTCGTGGCGGTACTTAAGCTTCTCAAAACTGTCACAACTGTCACAACTGTCACGCTTGCCCGTATACTGATACGCCCGCCTGATGTAATTCCGGTGCAGCCACTGCCTGATCATCATATCGGTACCCTTCGCATCCAGTCCATGCTCCAGCCGGATGGCAAGCAACTGCGCAGCCGTAAAGCTATCGGGCAGTATCTGTAAAAGATTCTGAGGCCCACGCTTCGAACTCCTCTGCGCCGTAAAGTTCTCCTTCGCAATCATGTCGCCGAAGAACCGCATCTTGCAGTACAGGTCATACTGCTCGCTCCAGCGGATAAACTCGTCAATCTCCGGCTCCCACTTGCAACCATTGGCTACATACAGCACGCACGCCTTCAGGTAAGCGATGACGTTGGCACGGAACGAGAGATTCTCAAACGTCCTGTCCTGCGACAGCCGGGCAAACTCAGCATTCTCGTCCTTCAGTTTGAGGGCAAGCTGAAACGCCTCCTTACACTCAATCAGGCCCGTTACTTTGTTCAGATTTTCGATGTAAGGCCGTAGCGCCTCACGGTACGATTCATCATAAGTTCCGTAAACAGGCATATCTTCGCCGATTTCCCTTTCGGGGATGGTGCAGAAGTTGATACGGCTGATAGGACCATCGGTAAGAACCTTAGAGAAGTAACGCTGACCCTTCTGGATGGTGGTAGATGCATTCCAGTTGAACCGGATGGTAACACGCTCCGTTACACTCATCGTTCCCACGCGAGTTTGTCCGTATTTATTACCTGGGTCTGCTGCCAGACACATGATACGGAACTGCTGACTTCCGCTGCCCTTGAGCGCATCAAACTGGTCTAGCTCATTGAGCGAAGTATAGAGGAAATGTTCCTGCGCTTCAGCCGTTCTCATCACGAAAGCCGGGTTCGTCATATCCGCATCAATCTCCTGGATAATCAGGTTTTCAGGTCTCTTGCGCTTATCCTTGTTGGCACCTTTGCGCAGCATCTCATCCTTCCACGCCTTTTCGCGCTTCAGGTTTTCAGCATCCCTCAGCCTGATATCCTCCATAATGAAATCGATAGGCCTGTTCACGCTGCTCTTACCCGCTCCGGTACCCGCAAGCAGCAGCGTCATCAGTCTCGCCTCGTGCTCCACGTTGTCAATATACCGGAACCTCGTCTTCCAGAGATGCGTAGCCAGCGGCGGGAAGATAGCGTGCGCCACAGCCGGCTTATAAATTTCCGGCGTCCTCGATATCAGCAGCTCCACCAGTTTCGGCAGTTTCTTCGGCATCTCCGGCGGGTCAGGATAATCCTCATCAGCCCTATTACCTGTTAACTGTAAACTATTAACTTGTTGATTACCCCTATTACCTGTTAACTGTAAATTATTAACTTGCTCAGCCCTATTAACTTGCTGGCTGGCCTTCTGCTCCGCCAGCGCATTCACCCTCATCACTTCCCTCGACATCGGCTTCGTATTGTCAGCATATTTCGCATAGAAGTCATGAATCAGCTGATGGCAGTCGTTCTCCTGATAGTAGCTCGGCATTTTCACCCTCACCACCTTCATCAGTTCCTCTTCCTCCATCACCCTCGAAGCACCGGCGCTCATGATAGCCAGCAGCGAGGAGTGTCTCGACCCCACGGTATCAATCTCCATACCCCCGAGTCCGGCAGCCTGCGTAAAGAGGTCAAACGCAATCAGATTCTTCTCCCTGGCTTCCAATCCGCCAGCATCCTGATTGCCTCCAGAATGCCCGATATGAGGAGCATCAGCACCATGGCTATCACCAGGTTGGGCAGGCTGAACAGCAGAGCCAGCAGAAACAGCAGTATTGCCGTCGTTGCCCGATAGTCTATTATTTTCATTATTCTTTCCATTGCTATTAACTTTAAACTGTAAACTATTAACTTTTCCACTTCTTCCGTCCACGGTCAGTCCGCGGTCCAGATACGCCTGCCTTCGCATCAGAATCTCCTTCTCGCTCAGCACGGCGCACCACATTTTCGACCTGTAGATTTCCGAGTCCTTATCGGTGAGATAAATCATTCTCTCGGGTGTGATGCAGCTCTCGTCATACGGCACCCCCAGCGCCTCGCAATACGCCTTCTGCGTCTCCTCGATGGTCATTCCCACCGGCAGTCTGATACCGATGTGCAGCTTCTTCCGGGCACTGTAGCAGAGGTGCAGCAGCGAGCCGTTCCAGATGCTGTCAGAGCAGTTCAGCTCCCTTGCCTTCTCGATAGCCTTGTCTACATACTCCCTGTCATCCACGTCGATGATAGTCTGGAACATGAAGCTCTCGGGCTGGGCATTCTCCTGTCTGCGCACGTTGTTCTTGAAGATGCCGTAGTGGGGACAGAAGAAAGGCAGTTCGCTCTTCAGTCTGTCCTGCGCCTTCTTCACCGCCTCTGCATCGTTGGCATTCACCTTCGGGATAGGCAGTTCGCCCCTAATCTGCTGAATCATCTTCCTGATTTCCGGCGATGCAATCACCTTGTCATACACCGCCATACTGTTTGAAAACACCTTCCCCTTATTGCCCTTGCGATAAGGGTTCAGTGCAATTACATGTTGTGTTTCTGTCATGTTATTTCGTTAATAAAAGATTGGTTTGTGGGGTAATCCCCTCTTCCGTTTTCACCACTCTCAGCCGTCTGTAAGGAGGAGGACTGAACACATACGCTTTCACTTCCATCATTAAATAATTTAGAAGATTGGGGGCTCCCACCATGGTTGATGTGCAGATACACAAAAGCCCCCGAAACTCAGACCGCATTGGTTCTGAATTCCGGGGGCAAAGGTAAGGGAAATTTCTCGCTTCTACCTAGTACGTACTATGTACGCGTACTAGTACTACCTGCCAGATTAGCCTCTGATAGCAGGCATCACTTTTTCGAGGAAGGGAATCGTTTTCTTCTGATCCATTCCTCGGTTGTAGGCGGCTCTCATCGAGTTCGGATTAGGACCCCAATAATTGCCGAATACGCTCCATATATTATCGATTTTCAACTCTGTACCTATCTGGTTGGCAAGGATGGCAGCTTCGGATGATGACAGTCCTGAGGGCATGAAATTTTCGGTTACCAAGCCTATCTCTATCAGGTTGTTCTTTATCCTCTGAGCCTTTTCCGTTTTCAGCTCAGCCGGCATCTCAGCATTTCTGCATGAGTTTTGCTCACAGGCATTGCTGCCATAATAGTTTTCCACATGCTCGAAGTACGAGCTACCAGCGTTCATGATGATCATTCTTTGTCCAGACATCTCTCATCCTCCTTTCCCTGATAGTTGTTCATGTGTTCGATATATTGTCCACCATTCATCTGTATGGTATTGTTGATAACGATGGTAAAGTGCTTTATTACGAAGCGAATAAATTTTCTATAGAAAAAAAGTTTCATCTTCTTTTATTGTTTTTATGTTGATTGTTAACTGTTTCCGCCTCATTTTAGTAGAGGACGTGTGTTTGCGCTAACGTTTTTAGCGTAAGCCGCTGGAGAACTGCCGAGCGCCTACTATCGTAAGGTGTGGGGGCGGGTAAGGTTGTGTTTACTTTCT
>Mummy_p2__coassemble_5114_pt1 | contig 4711 bp, 3 predicted proteins | sample Mummy_p2__metabat2_high_PE_025 | metagenome-assembled genome bin Mummy_p2 | reverse complement strand
TTTGCCCCCGGAATTCAGAACCGATATGGTCTGGGTTTCGGGGGCTTTTGTGTATAGGCACATCAACCGTTGTGGGAGCGCCCAACTGTTTAAAAAGGAATTTATAAGATGAAAGCAATGAAACCTTTTTATTTTGCTCATCCGCAGTACGGAAAACTGAGGGTGGTGGTGATTGGAGGCAAAATCTATTACTGCCTGATGGACGTGAAGAACATCTTCAAGAAGTCGGTACAGAAACTCTATGAGACGATTGCTGACTCGGAGGGGGAACTGAAAAATCTGAACATCATGATGATGAAGGATATGAAAATCAAGTATAACCTCTTCTTCGAGAACCAGGAAATGGGGAAGGAGGAAGCGGAGGCTGAGAACGTGAATGCGGATCTCAACTTCTGCGATGAACAGCTGGTGAAGGACCTTGTTGACAGGCGTGTTGCTGCCGAGAAGATTGCGGCAAAATGGGTGCTAGGGTTCGTCAAGAGCAGACTGAATGATGCTGAGAATGCTTCGCTCTTCGAGGCGAACGGGGTCGACGAGATTTCGGATAACTCGCTGATTCTACCTATCAATGTAAGCTATGGCTCAGGGTATATCATGATTAACAGCGAAGTGTTCGATTAATAAAAATATGGAGGTAAAATGGAGACAGTACATGTAGTGGCAATTAATCCTTATCGTAAGGGAAATAAAGGGAAAGTTTTTTCTTACAATATCGATACTTATGATAAGGTCATCGGGTCGAAGGAAATCAAGAAGATGATTCAGCAGATTCGGGGTGAATTGCCGATTGACGGAGTGGATTTGAACGATGCGCAGGCGGTGAAGAAGGCGCAGGAGAGGCTGAAGAGCGAGCTGCCTTTCTTCTGTCCGCACTACGGCATGTTCAAGAATAATGTGCGCAGACAGGAGAATGCCTTGCCGGAAAGCTTTCTCTTCCAGACGATTATTGATGTGGATGATAAGGAGTATGTGGAGAAGGCGATTGAGAAGGCGCGCGAGCTGAACTGCTCTTCGGGGATATGGAACGGATCGTTGCTGCATCTCTGTTATAGCGCTAGAAAGAAGCTGCATATCGGGATTAGAATGCCGGTTGGGATGACCATCGAGGAGACGCAGAAGGCGTATTGTGAGGCGCTGGGTGTGCCTTATGATGAAAGCTGCATCACACCTGAGAGGATGATTTTCCTGACGGATAAGGACTCGGAAATCTACCGGTCTAAAATGTGGTGCGCAGTGATGCCGGAGAGCGAGATACAGGCTCGCAGAAAGGCTTTTCTGGACCGTGGACTGACGGTTGACGGAAGGGGAGATGCAAAAGTTAATAGTTTACAGTTTACAGTTAATAGTAATGGCAATGACAATGTTCAAAACAATAGACTTTCGGGCAATTATGACACTGGTGAACTGGGAGAGGCCAGCGAGAAGAATCTGATAGCCTTTGATCTGTTCGTGCAGTCGGCTGGGCTTGAGGGGATGGCGATTGATACCGTCGGGTCTCGGCACTCTTCGCTCCTCGCCATTATGAGCGCAGGCGCTTCGAGGGTGATGAGCGAGGAGGAACTGATGAAGGTGGTGAGGACGAAAATGCCAAGCTACTATCAGGAGGATGACTGCCATCAGCTGATACATGATTTCTATGCGAAATATGCTGACAGCTCCAAGCCGATGTCGAGGGATGTGATAAGGGTGAATGCGCTGGCGGAGCAGAAGGCGAATGAAGTGAAGAGTGAAGAACGAAGAGTGAAAAATTCAAATGCAGATGGTAATTATACAGTTCAAAGTTCAAATCTCCAAGTTCAAAGTAGCGACGAGGATTATCCGGAACCGCCAGCGATGCCGGAGAAACTGCCGAAGCTGGTAGAACTGCTGATATCTCGGACTCCGGAGATTTATAAGCCGGCAGTGGCGCATGCTATCTTTCCTCCGTTGGCTACTCACCTCTGGCAGACGAGCTTCCGATATATTGATAATGTTGTGCATGAGGCTACATTGTCTACGTGCTTGCTGGCTGGTACGGGTGCTGGTAAATCGTCTGTGGATAAGCCGATTAGGTATATCATGGAGGATATCCGAAAGCGGGATGCGGAGAATCTGAAACGTGAGAAGGAATGGAAGGAGGAGGTGACGCGCAAGGGTGCCAACAAGGATAAGCGCAAACGACCGGATAATCTCGTTATACAGGAGATTGATGCTGATATGACCAGTCCGGCATTCGTGATGCGAACCGCAGAGGCGCAGGGGCGTTTCCTCTATACTTCGCTTAACGAGCTGGACCAGTTTGATGCACTCCGGGGTAGCGGTAACCAGCAGTTCCGCATCATGTGTCTCGCCTTTGACCCCTTCAACCTCTTTGGCCAACAGCGCGTGGGCGTTCAAAGTGTGACAGAAAGGGTAACGATAAGGTTCAACTGGAATGCATCTACCACCATTCAGAAAGGGCAACGCTACTTCTCAAAAGTTTTGACAGATGGTCCGATAAGCCGTATCAATTTCTGTACCATTCCGGAGCGTGAAATCGGTGACGAAATGCCTGTTTACGGCGATTACGATGATGCTTACCGTGAGGCGCTGAAGCCTTATATTGAGAATCTGAACAACGCCAGGGGACTGATTGACTGCCCTGAGGCATTCCAGCTTGCCCTCCGGCTGAAGGATGAGAATGCTGAGTTCTCGCGCCTGTCGCAGGATAGAGTTTACGAGAACCTTTCCTTCCGTGCCAACGTCATCGCCTACCTGAAGGCGTGTGTGCTGTATGTGGCGAACGGTTGCAAATGGGAACCGGAGATTGACGAGTTCATCCGCTGGAGCGAGCGTTACGACCTCTACTGTAAGATGCGTTTCTTCGGTGATGCCATCAAGAGGGCGAATGATACAGGCGAGAAGTCGAGCAAGCGAGGACCTTCCAACATGCTGATGCAGTTGCCGGATGAGTTTACTTACCAGCAGGTGATAGACTTGCGTGTAGCACGAGGTATGGATAAGAAGGGAACTTCAAGAATGTTAGGAAACTGGAAGGATCGCCATTACATCAGGGCTAAGGAGAACGACTCAGTTCCTCAATTCCTCAGTTCCTCAGTTTTTATTAAACTTAAATTCCGAAAGGAGAATTCATAGCGTATGGAAATAGTAGTAAAAAGAATTGCAAAGAAGAAGACTTATACGATAGGTCATCTTTATATCCTGAGTGATAAGGATGTGAAACGTACTTGGCGTTCGGGGGTAAAAATAGGCGACAAGCGTATCTTTGAGCACAGCTTTGATATGGCGAAGTTGGACAAGGAGCATTACTTCTGTGATACCCTGGAGCCTACGTGGAGAAACCTCCTGGGTGTCGAACTGAAACCGGAAGAGGAGGATGGACGGTACAGCAGGGTATCGGGCAAGAAAGCCCGCAAGATACCGGGTCATACGGCGATACCGGAAGGCTCGTATCCTGTTGTTATCTCGAAATCGCCAAGGTTTAAGAAGTGGCTTCCGCTGGTGCAGGGTGTTCCTGATTTTGAGGGCATCCGCATCCATGCCGGTAATTATCCCGATGATACGCAGGGCTGCATTCTGGTAGGTGAAAATAAATTACAGGGTGCCGTCTTTAATTCCCGCATCTGGTTGTACAGGCTCATGAATGCCATTACCGCAGCGAGAGAACGGGATGAGAGCGTTTGGATTACAATTTTGTAATGTTGAATGTTGATTTTTGAATGTTGAGTGTTGAATGTTGAGTTATTAATTTTTAAAAACAAATTATTATGGTAAAGTCAGTTAATACAAATAAAGTAGAAATGGATAAGAAGGCAGCAATTGCTGTCGTGTTTGAAAACTCTGAATTCGGTAAGGTTCGTACCTTGACCGATGAAAATGGGGAGCCATTGTTCTGTGCAAAGGATCTCTGTAATGTACTGGGATATAAGAGAGCGAATGATGCTGTAGATCAGTTAGTTAAACCACTTGATACGGCGAAACGCCGTACATGGGTAGCAACCGGTCTGAAGAAGGATGGAACCTCGGCGATGCGTCGTACTCTGATGCTCTATGTCAACGAGAGCGGTTTCTATGCTTTAGTTCTCGGCTCTAAGCTTCCTACTGCCGTGAAATTCAAGAACTGGGTTACTTCAGATGTGCTGCCGCAGATTCGCAAGACGGGCGGTTATATTCCGGTGCAGCAGGGCGAGAGTGATGAGGAGACAATCCGACATGCGGAAGAAATCCTCCGTGCTACGCTCAAGGAGAAGGAGAATCTGCTGAAGAAGCAGCGTCTGCAGATTGAGCAGCAGAAGAAGCTTATCGGTGAACAGGATACGGAAATCCGCCGTTTGAATGGAGTTGTGGATGAACAGGTGGTTCACATCGCTAAGAGTGGTGATAACATCATCCAGTTGGAGAATCAGGTGGGTAATCTTCTGCCGAAAGCGCTCTATAGCGATAACGTGCTCGATTCCGTTTCCTGCTTCACTACTACGCAGATTGCGAAGGAACTCGGTATCACTGCCCAGGAGTTGAACCGCTCGCTCTGTGCCCTGCATATCCAGTATTACCAGAGCGGTCAGTATCTCCTCTATGCTGATTATGCTCACATGGGCTTGGCGAAGAGCCGCACCCGCTACAGCGCCTTCCTCGACCCGAAGAGCGATGGCAGACAGGAGAAGATGGGCAGAGCCTACACCCATACCTATCTCGTATGGACCGAGCGAGGACGAAAGTTCATCCATGACCT
>Mummy_p2__coassemble_2559_pt1 | contig 9580 bp, 9 predicted proteins | sample Mummy_p2__metabat2_high_PE_025 | metagenome-assembled genome bin Mummy_p2 | reverse complement strand
TGAATCCTGTATCTCTTTTTGGGATACAGGATTTTTTTTGTTTGAAATCGAACAATGAACAGTGTTATTGTAGTTGTGGAAAGTAAATTGTGGAAAGTGAATTGTGAATTGTGAAAAGTGAATGTAGATTAGAAACATGGGAAGAATGGAATCATAAAAAAGGAGTCTTCCTTTTTAAAAAGAAAGACTCCTTGTAAACTTGTATGATGATATTTCCTTATACCAGATACTGGGAAGAGATACTCTCGTTATCCTCAACACGGCGAATGGTTTCTGCAAACATATCTGCAATAGAAATCTGCTTAACCTTTGCGCAACGCTTGGTGTAAGGGATGGAATCAGTGAATACTATCTCCTCAAGAGCTGAATCCTGAACACGCTCAGATGCAGGACCACTCATCACGCAGTGAGATGCACATGCACGAACAGTCTTTGCACCAGCCTGCTTCATGATGTCGGCAGCCTTCGTGATAGTACCGGCTGTATCGACCATATCATCAATGATGACAACATTCTTGTCTTTTACATCACCGATAATCTGCATGCTTGCTACTACATTGGCGCGAGCACGAGTCTTGTTGCAGAGCACGAGAGGGCAGCCGAAGTACTTAGCATAAGTGTTGGCACGCTTAGAACCACCAACGTCTGGAGAAGCAATGACCATATCCTTGAGGCGTAAGCTCTGCAGGTATGGCAAAATAACGCCAGATGCATAGAGGTGATCTACAGGAACATCAAAGAAGCCCTGAATCTGGTCGGCATGGAGATCCATGGTGATGAGACGGTCGATACCGGCAACGCTGAGCAAGTCGGCTACCAGTTTAGCGCCGATGCTGACACGTGGTTTGTCCTTGCGATCCTGACGGGCCCATCCGAAGTAAGGAACAACAGCAATAATATTGCGGGCAGAAGCACGCTTTGCTGCGTCAATCATCAGGAGCAACTCCATCAAGTTGTCTGAATTAGGGAATGTGCTCTGTACGAGGAAAACATCGCGTCCGCGGATAGACTCCTCGAAAGATACGCCAAATTCACCATCAGAGAACTTGGTTACAACCAAATTACCCAGTGGGCAACCTAAACTAGCGCAGATTTTTTCTGCAAGGTATCTCGAGTTAGTACCAGAGAATACCAAAAAAGAGTTTTTGTCACTCATTTCTATTAGTGTTTATGTGTATTAATAGTTATTTTTATCTATTTTCATGTAGGGGGATGAATATTTTTTCGGGAACCTCAGTATTAGCTGATAGCCTTTCTCAATTTCTCGAAGTGAAGAATCAGCTCTTTGAAATCGCGCTCGTTGTGAATGTCGAAACGGTTCCAGAGATCTCCACAGATTACTACTCCTCCAAATCCGAGTTCCTTGGCAATCTTGAGATTTTCCAGACTCATGCCTCCCAAGGCGTATACCTTCTTGTCTATGAGTCCTGCCTTGGCTGCATTCTCAAGCTGCAGCAGATTGAAGGAAGACTTTTCATCTTTAAACTCAATACAGTCGAAGATGTTTTTCAGAAACACATAGTTTGATTTCTTCTTCATCTCTTTCAGCATCGAGAGATCTGTGCAGGTGCGACTGAACTTGCCTTTGTATCCATCCGGTACCGGTGCTAGCGGATCGTCTATATGGATTCCTGCTAAATCATACTCCTGTTTGAGGTAATAATGATCATGAACAGTAATCTTGCGAAGATAGTCTTCAGGCAGTAACGTGAGCAGTCGCTCAGCATACATTGGTGACGAACCTGGCTTGAAAAGATGCAGGTTGTCCATGCCCTCGTCGAACAGCGAGGATAGTATTTTATCTTCTTCCACAAAGAATGTGGACTTGGTCATTATTGCTAATTTCATCGTCAAAATGATTTTTATGATGCAAAAGTATTAAAAAAAACGCAAACTAGCAATTATATTCAGGATAAAAAGCTATCTTTGCACCATAAAATTAATATTTATCAAGTTATGCAAGTAAATTTAGCGAATTTTAATGAGATTCATCGACCAATTTACGTTTTAGAGGAAGAACGTTTGCGACACAATCTGTCGTTCATCAGAAGTGTGGCTGAGCGTGCCGATATGGAAATTATTCTAGCTTTTAAGGCTTATGCTCTTTGGAAGACATTTCCGATTTTCAGAGAGTATATTTCTTCGACCACGGCCAGCTCTCTTAGCGAGGCAAAGCTGGCGTATCATGAATTTGGCAGTAAGGCGCATACTTTTTCGCCGGCTTATACCGATTATGAGATTGATGAGATAGCTCAATGCTCAAGTCATCTTACTTTCAACTCGCTTACGCAATATGAGCGATATCATGAACGGGCTCGTAGGGCAAATTCTGACATCAGACTGGGATTGAGAGTAAATCCGGAATATTCTGAAGTCGGAACATTGCTGTATAATCCGTGTGCACCTGGAACCCGATTCGGTGTATCGGCAGATAAATTGCCTCAAACTTTGCCTTCAGATATAGAAGGATTCCATTGTCATTGTCACTGCGAGAGTGGGGCGGATGTCTTTGAACGTACGTTAGCTCATATCGAAGAGAAATTCTCTCCTTGGTTTCCGCAGCTGAAATGGATCAATTTCGGTGGAGGTCATCTGATGACCAGGAAGGATTATGATGTGGAACACCTTATTAATATAATAAAGGGATTTCATCAGCGTTATCCTCATCTTAAAATTATCATGGAACCTGGTAGTGCCTTTGGGTGGCAGACCGGGCCGCTTGTAACTCAAGTAGTAGATGTGGTTGAGGATAAAGGTATCAGGACAGCTATCATAAATGCCAGTTTTACCTGTCATATGCCCGACTGTCTGGAGATGCCGTATATGCCAGCTGTCAGAAATGCAGAAACCCTGGAGGTTGATGATCCGACGAAGGCTCCTGAGGGTGCACATATATATAGAATAGGTGGCAACAGTTGTCTGAGTGGAGATTTTATGGGCTTCTGGAAATTTGACCATGAATTGCAAATAGGCGAGAATGTTATTTTCGAAGATATGCTGCATTACACTACGGTAAAGACAAATACCTTTAATGGAATCACTCATCCATCAATAGGAATCGTACATTTAGATGGAAAATTGGAAACTCTAAGAGATTTCAGCTACGAAGATTATCGCAGTAGGATGGATTAGTATAATTTTCATTTTTCCCGATTTTTCTGCCGGATGAGTTTAAAAATCGGCAAAATAAGGCTTAAAATGTGTGTTTTGCTCACTAAAAAGGGCAAAATGCACATTTTTTTTCAAAAAAATCGAAGAAAAGTTTGGTAATTCAGAAAAAAGTAGTACCTTTGCACTCGCATTCAGAGGAATGCTCCTAAGTAATAGGAAAAACTGCGGAAATAGCTCAGTTGGTAGAGCACAACCTTGCCAAGGTTGGGGTCGCGGGTCCGAGTCCCGTTTTCCGCTCATTTTTTTTGGAAACAACATCAAGCTTTATCTTGGTTAGATAATTGATGGCAATATACTTGGAGAGGTGGCGGAATTGGTAGACGCGCTACTTTGAGGGGGTAGTGACAATTGTGTCGTGGGAGTTCGAGTCTCCTCCTCTTCACTGGTATTGTTATCTTGCATGCGGAAATAGCTCAGTTGGTAGAGCACAACCTTGCCAAGGTTGGGGTCGCGGGTCCGAGTCCCGTTTTCCGCTCATTTTTTTTGGAAACAACATCAAGCTTTATCTTGGTTAGATAATTGATGGCAATATACTTGGAGAGGTGGCGGAATTGGTAGACGCGCTACTTTGAGGGGGTAGTGACAATTGTGTCGTGGGAGTTCGAGTCTCCTCCTCTTCACTGGTATTGTTATCTTGCATGCGGAAATAGCTCAGTTGGTAGAGCACAACCTTGCCAAGGTTGGGGTCGCGGGTCCGAGTCCCGTTTTCCGCTCGATTATTTTTTATAATAAACCAAGATAGGTTTAAGTTTAGGGCCCAAGTGGCGGAATTGGTAGACGCGCACGTTTCAGGTGCGTGTGTTTCACAACGTGCAGGTTCGAGTCCTGTCTTGGGCACAATGTTTAAATTAGCTTAGTGTTGGAGAGGTGGCGGAATTGGTAGACGCGCTACTTTGAGGGGGTAGTGACAATTGTGTCGTGGGAGTTCGAGTCTCCTCCTCTTCACTGGTATTGTTATCTTGCATGCGGAAATAGCTCAGTTGGTAGAGCACAACCTTGCCAAGGTTGGGGTCGCGGGTCCGAGTCCCGTTTTCCGCTCTTTTTTTTGAACTCGAGAAACATACCCATTTATGAATTTATATTTAAGATATTTTGATCAGGAGACATTAGTTACTAGTGTTGATGATGCTATTGATTTTTTAAAGAGTATTCCTGAGATTGAGATGGATGCGGAGCTAGAGGCAGATGTTCGTGAGTATGCCGCTAGCGATTTGACGTATCCAAAAAGATATAAGGTACGCCCACGTGTTTATTTTATTGTGATAAAGACTACGGCGCAAACTATGCAGGATTTTAAGGATAAGAAAGCATTGCGTACTCCTACTCCTGCAGAGAGAATGGAGAATCCTGTTGTTGCCAGTTTGGCTCAAGAGGCTCCAGGCTGGTATGAAGGATCACTTGATTTCAAGCGTGTTGTGATGGTACCGGCTACAGGAAAGTTTGAGTACCGTGATACTCATTTCGTTGCGGATGTTAAAGCTGAATCAGGTTTGGATTGTTACAATCGCATCGTAGATTATCTGCGCGATTGTGTAGATTCACGCAGCCAGTTCCCATCTGCAAAAGGTAAGAATTTCCATTTCCGCTATCTGGGAATGTGGAAATAAAATATTCAGAAATTTAAAAGATTCGTGTCATGAACAAGGTTATGCTAATTGGTAATGTAGGTAAAGATCCTGACATTCATTATTTCGAAGCAGATCAGGCAGTAGCTCAGGTCTCTCTCGCAACTACAGAGAAAGGATATACTTTGCCTAATGGTACCCAAGTGCCAGACCATACAGATTGGCACAATCTTGTTTTTTATCGTGGGCTTGCAAAGGTAGTAGAGAAGTATGTGCATAAGGGTGACCGCCTTTATGTGGAAGGAAGAATCCGCTACCGCTCCTATGATGACAAGCAGGGTAGAAGACAATATATTACAGAAATCTATGTAGATAATATGGAGATGTTGAGTACTCGCCCTGCTACTAAAGAACAATAATTATTAATTTTTAGCTCAGAAATTGGATATATCCACCATAACTGATGCCTTCGGTGATGTGATGCTGATGCAGCCTTCCGCCGGGGTTATTGTAGCTGCTGTACTTGCAGCTATATTGTTAGGCATGTCTGCTTTTGCCAGTGGTTCCGAAATTGCTTTTTTCAGTTTATCACCAACTGATGTTGCGGAACTTGAGGATGAAAAGACTGATGCCGATAAGAAAATACAGATGTTGCGTGATGATTCTGAACGTACGTTGGCTACCATTTTGATAACCAATAATTTTGTGAATGTCACAATCATCATGCTCCTTAATTATGTATTCGCAGGAATCGTAGAGTTTGGTCCTAAAGCTTATTGGCTTCAGTTCCTGATTATTACGGTTATTCTTACTTTCTTGCTTTTGCTTTTTGGTGAGATTATGCCGAAAGTGTATGCCCGCCAGGATCCTCTGAAGTTCTGTCGCCGGTGCGTAGGGGGAATTCTGTTTGCCAGAAAGTTGTTTTGGCCTTTAGAAACGATCTTGCTGAAAAGTGGAATTCTTGCAGAAAAGATTATACAGAAGGAAAATCATGTGCTGAGTGTTGATGACTTGGAACAAGCTCTGGAACTGACAGATAAGAATGATATCAAGGACGAGCAGAGCATGCTGAAGGGTATCATCCGCTTTGGCGATGAAACAGCCAAGGAGGTGATGACCAGCCGACAGAATATTGTTGACCTGGATATCCGTAGTTCTTATCCAGAAGTATTAAAGTGCATTGAAGAGAATAATTACAGTCGTATTCCTGTTTATCAGGATAATACAGATAATATTCGTGGTGTACTGTATATCAAGGACTTATTGCCTCATCTTACGAAGTCTTCCAACTTCCGTTGGCAGAGTTTGATTCGTCCTCCTTACTTTGTTCCTGAAACCAAGAAGATAGATGATCTGCTTCGCGATTTCCAGGACAACAAGGTTCATATCGCCATTGTGGTAGATGAGTTCGGAGGTACATCGGGTATTGTTACTCTCGAAGATATTCTGGAGGAAATTGTAGGTGAAATCAATGATGAATACGATGAGGAGGAGAAGTTCTACTCGAAATTAAATTACAACACCTTTGTTTTTGAAGGTAAAACGCTTCTTTCTGATTTCTGTAAAATCCTGAATGTAGATGACGAAGAGTTCGAGGAGGTTGAGGGTGATGCTGATTCTCTGGCTGGTCTGCTCTTGGAAATCAAAGGCGATTTCCCAAGTATGCACGAGAAGATAGATTATAAGAACTATACTTTCGAGGTTATGCAGATAGAGGAGCGTCGCATCAGCAAGATTAAGGTGACGGTACATCCTTTGAAAGATAACGTGGAGGATTCTTCTAAGTAATCATCAGTATTCATCAATATCAGAATATAAAAAATATGGCAGTTGTCAATATACGAGAAGTTTATCCGGGAGTGAGTCTTGGTTTATGGCAGATGGATGAAACTGTAGAACAGTTGTTCGAGCAGTATTCTCATCTGCAGGCTTACCGCTCTCAGTTGGAAGAGAAATATAAGAACGATGGCAGGAAACTGGAGTTTCTTGCCATTCGTGCATTAATGTATGAGATGCTCAAGACGAATGGGGCTTCCAAGGGCTTGCTTTCTCATGCAGGTGACATTACCCACAACGAGGCTGGCAAGCCATTGTTCCGTGGTTATCATATCAGCGTTTCGCATACCAAGGGTTATGCTGCGCTTATCCTTTCCAAAAATCAGGAAGTGGCGGTGGATATCGAATACTTCAGCGATAGGGTAGAGCGCATCGCATCCAAATTCCTGCGCAAGGATGAGAAGGCGGAAGATCTGGATGCCAAGCTGGTGCATTGGTGTGCCAAGGAAACGGTCTTCAAGTTATTCTCTGAAGAAAAACTGATGTTTGAGGATATGCGGGTGAAGCCGTTTGATACGATGGCAGATTGGTCGTGTGATGTGGAGAATCTCAAGAGCGGAAAGATGGCGCATGTAGATTTCGAGTTAACCATGGAATTTGTATTGACTTATGCTGCGTTGTAATATTCTGTCCATCTTCCTGGCATTCAGTCTGTTGGCTGGAGCACAGGATTGGAAAGTAGTGAGAGAGAATCCTCAGAAAGCTTTTCCGAAAACCGTGGCTGCGGGCAACTACAGTGGCATTGCTCATCTGCATGATGATATCTATGCGGTGGTAAGCGACAAGTCGGATAGTGCCCTGTACTTCAACTTCCGGATTCAGGTGAATCCCAAGACCGGCGAATTGGAACAGGTAGAGAACCTTGGGTTTACCGAGAGAACAGATGGAACGCTGAACGACGGAAAGTTTTGGCAGGGGCAGGAGAAAGGCTTTGACCACGAAGCCATCGTGAAGGCTTCTGATTCTACCTTGGTGATAACAAGCGAAGGATATTGCCGTTTAAAGGAGTATCCTGTTCTGCCTACTTCGGCTAATGCTCCCAAGATTAGCTATCAGCAGAACCTTTGGGAGAGCAGATGGCCTTCTTCTGATTTTTATCCCAATTATAATTTTGAGTCTCTGGCTTTTGATTCCGTCCGTCAGTATCTCTGGACGATTCCTGAGAGCACGCTCCGCAAAGACGGACAGCCTGCTACTCCTCAAAACGGATTGGCCAACCAGCTTCGTTTGATGAGGTATGATTGGGGAAAGATAAAGGAAAATCGTAACAAGGAAAATAATGGCAAGGAAGATTGTTGCGAGCAAGAGAGTAGCAAGAAAGCCTCTCGTTACATGACAGCCTATGCCTATCAGATGGATCAACCTTCTACCCATAAGAAAGCAGATATCTATGTGATGGGGGTGAGTGAGCTTTGCGCCTTGCCCGATGGTCAGCTTCTGGTTCTGGAGCGTGAGGCATTTATTCCTAAGATCAAGATAGGGGCTTTCTGCAAGTGTAAACTCTATCAGATTAATCCTTTGAATTCTGAGGAGTTTGCTTTGAAAGAGAAGTTTTCATCAGATACTCCTTTCTTGAAGAAGAGATTGCTCGCGGAATGGAAAACCGGCTTGTCACTTTCCAAGCGTTCCTTTGCCAATTACGAAGGTATGTGTCTGGGACCCAAGTTAGAAGATGGTTCCCAGGTTGTCATCCTGCTGTCTGATTCGCAGGATCAATATGCGGGAGTATTGAAAGACTGGTTCAAGACGATTGTCATCAGAAAGGAATAAAGATGTTATGTTGTAATCCTCAATCTCGTCCATAACCATCTAGGAATGAGTTGCCAGAGGAAGACGAGGATGTCATATCTCCAGTCTATCACCTTAACTTCCTTTCCGTTTTCGATGGCACTTACGATATGCTTCGCCACATCTTCCGGTTTGAGTTGCAGCGGATAGCTGCTGCCTGCGATAAGGTCGGTCTTTACGAAACCTGGTCGGATATCTGTAATGGCGATAGGGAGATGACGCATCCGTGCCTGCTGCGACAGGCATTCCAGATAATGGTTCTGGAATCGCTTGGTGGCAGAGTAGGCTGGGGCGGCACCGAGACCTTTGGTTCCGGCAATGGAAGTGATGCAGGCAATGCGGGCTTTTGAATTGTTCTGATGATGAGTAGCAAACCAGTTGAATGCCGTATCTACCATTCTTGTGAATCCCAAGCCGTTGGTTTCCAGGGTCTTCAACTCCTTTTCTATATCCAGCGTATTATTCTGCCAGCCAATGCCGGAACTATGGAAGTAGAGGTCCATGCCTCCCAACTTATCGATGAGTTCGAGAAGTTGGGCAGGAGCATCGGGAGAAGTCACGTCTATTTGCTGGTAGCAGGTAATGCCGCTCTGCGAAATCAGAGCCTGCAATCTTTCAATTCTTCTTCCGGCAATTCCGACCTGCCATCCTTTTGCAGCAAGCAGTTTTGCCACTTCCATTCCGATGCCCGATGTGGCACCCATTACAATTGCTTTCTTTGCCATATAGTCCTATTATATAAGGTGAAATCTTGATAGTTCTATTTATATAAGGTGAAGTTTGGTCTAAATTTATCTAAATATCTAAATCGCTTTTACTCTTCAGCAAGTCTTCCGCCTTCTTCACGCTTCCAGCTTTCAGTATCAGTTGCTTCACTTTCTCGTAATCCGTATATTCCGGATTGCGTTCCATAAAGATGCGGCAGGCACGGTCGATGAGTTTATGATTGATAAGCTTGGCGTTCACCATCTTGTTGCCTTCCACCCGTCCTTGTCTTATCTGAAGAGAAGTGCTGATCATATCCAGAATCATCTTCTGCGAAGATCCGGCTTTCATACGGGTACTTCCCGTTACGAATTCCGGTCCCGTGATGACCTCTACAGGATAATCTGCAGCCAGGGCGATAGGAGCGTGGGGATTGTTGACGATGCATCCTGTAGGAATACCTGCCTCCTTGCAATGCTGCAAGATGGAAAGCACGAAGGGAGTAGTGCCGCTTG
>Mummy_p2__coassemble_1657_pt1 | contig 15942 bp, 8 predicted proteins | sample Mummy_p2__metabat2_high_PE_025 | metagenome-assembled genome bin Mummy_p2 | reverse complement strand
AGATAGAAGTCTACACGAACCACGTGGTTGATGTCGGCATTGCCCTTCACCTTTATGTGTCGGGTCTTGCTGTACATCATCGTGTCGCGGCGTGAAGGATAGGATACGAGCTCGATGAGGTCTTTGGTAGAGTTGCTGCCCACATAATAGATGCCTACACTGTCTTTTCCGTTCTTGATGGCAGCAATCTTCGCCATCTTCTTGGCATGAGCCGCAGAGGTATCTATCGGGTAAAACTCGCTGGCAGCTACCGTGTCGCCGTCATGCTGGTCGGGTGCAAACTTGCAGCTGGTACCCATCGTAGTGATAAAGGATGTAGCAGCCAGGGCTGCCACAAAGTATAATATTTTCTTCATTGTTATTTCCTTTCTTTTCTTTAAAGAATCCTGTTTTGTTCGCAAAATGCGTTATCGGCTGCAAAAGTACAAAAAATAACTCGAAAAGCCATACCTTTTTTATCTTTTTCCTTTTAATACTTCGGATGGAGAGACGCGTGCTGAAGCTGGGCGGAAGGAGTTGTGGGGATGGCATGGAAGGAGCGGTATGGAAGGAATGGATGGAATTCCGTGCAAAGATACAACTTTTCTCTGATACTGCCAAGTTTGGGGGTGTGATAAGGAAATGTTTGAACTATGCTTTCAGATTGAAAGTAGTTAAACTTCCTTACTCATAGTTTTGCGGGTGACAACTCATAGTTTTACGGGTAACAACTCATAGCTTTGTTCTCTTAAAGTATAGAGTTAAGCAGTAAATCAGGTGTTTACGAGGATTATGATGTTTTTACTGCAATGACTCAGTTCCTCAATAACTCAGTTCCTCAGTTTTTCTCTGACCCTTCACTTTTGTCTTTATTTAGAAGTTTATTATATATATATAAATATATATATAATAATATATAATATATAACAATTTAAAACAACTTTGAACTATAAGGGCTATATACCCCCTAGGAAAAAACTGAGGAACTGAGTTATTGAGGAACTGAGTCAATGCTAGAGACTTTGAATCTTACTCTTGATACTGTTGAATATGTGCTTATATTAAAAGCTAAGTATCAGATTATCAAATAAATAAAACACTTGCTCCCTTGAAATAAAGGGGCAAGTGTTTATTGTGATACCCATACCCCCTAAAACAGGGGGCATGGGTATGAAAAGAATTTCGTTACATTGAACTTTCAAATCGTAACTTGATGAGATCTGGCTGATTTACATCTCAACCACTACTTCATGCTTGCCTTCAGAGCAAGGAATGATGGTGCCTGAGATAGGAGTGCCATCCACTGTAATCTGCTTCACGCCCTTCTGGTTTCCGCTAGGATTCTTTACTGTGATATGGTATTCGCCACCACGGAACTTGCGGGTTACCTCATACTCCTTAGCGGTGCTTGGGAGACAAGGATCGATGAGCAAACCTTCATAATCTGGCTTGATGCCGAGGATGAATTCTGATACTGTATACCACATCCATGCCGCTGTACCGGTGAGCCAGGAGTTCTTTCCTTCGCCCGGTTTGGCTGCATCCTTACCGGCTACCATCTGGCAGTTTACGTAAGGCTCTACCTTGTGAAGTGTCTGATATTTTTCCTCTACATAGCTAGGCAGAATCTTGGTATAATGGCTCCAGGCATCGTTGCCTCGACCGGCTACAGTCTCTCCGATGATGACCCAAGGATTGTTGTGGCAGAAGATACCGGCGTTCTCCTTGTAGCCTTCAGGATAAGAAGAAATCTCACCCATTTCTACATGATAGGTGGTGTAAGCTGGGTTGTTCAGCACCAGTCCGTGCTCGCATTCCAGTCGTTTCTTACTGCTGTCCAGTGCTTTATCGCAGAGTCCTTCTTCCAGACCGATACCAGCCATCGTACACCAGCCCTGGCTCTCAATGAAGATTTTGCCTTCCTCGTTCTCATCACTACCAATCTTGTTGCCGAAGAAATCGTAAGCGCGGAGGAACCATTCTCCGTCCCATCCATGCTGCTTCACAGCCTCGTTCATCTCATCTACAGCCTGCTGCATGCGCTCGGCTTCTGTCAAATAATCTTCCTCTGCAAGACCGGCTATTTCGCCCTCCTTGCTTTCCAAAGCTTCCTTGGCAAGCTGCTTGCACAGAGCCACATAATCCTTGCCGGTAACCACGAACAGACCGGCTATCATCAGACTCTCTGCCTTGCTTCCTTCGCCCTTGTTTTCGGTGGTCTGGAAACTCTCGTTAGGGTCCCAGGAGAAGCAGTTCAGGTTCAGACAGTCGTTCCAGTCGGCTCTTCCGATGAGTGGCAACTTGTGCGGACCCAGGTTGTTGATAACATGGTTCATCGAAATCTTGAGGTGCTCGAAGAGGCTTACTTCTGTGCCTGGCTGGTTGTCGAAAGGCACCTGCTCAGCGAGGATAGAGAAGTCGCCCGTCTCCTTGATATAGGCTACGGTACCGAAGATGAGCCAGCAAGGGTCGTCGTTGAAACCGCCACCGATATCGTTGTTGCCGCGCTTGGTGAGCGGCTGATACTGGTGGTAGCAGCCACCGTCTGGGAACTGGGTGCTGGCGATATCGATGATGCGCTGGCGGGCACGGGTAGGTATCTGATGAACGAAACCTACGAGGTCCTGGTTGGAATCGCGGAAGCCCATGCCTCGACCGATGCCGCTCTCGAAGAAACTTGCCGAACGCGACATACAGAAGGTGATCATGCACTGATACTGGTTCCAGATGTTCACCATACGGTCTAACTTGTCGTTGCCGCTCTTCACGGTGAAGATGTTCAGCAGGTTATCCCAGTACTGGTTGAGTTCTGCGAAGGCAGCATCCACCTTTTCGGTGGTATCAAACTTGGCGATAAGCTGATGAGCTTTCTCCTTGTTGATTACCTTCTTGGCGCTGAACTTCTTGTCCTGCTCGTTCTCCACATAGCCCAGCAGGAAGATGAGGTCGCGGCTCTCGCCTGGCTGCAGGGTAACCTCGATATAATGAGATGCGATAGGGCTCCAGCCGTGGGCAAAACTGTTGCGTGGCTTGCCTTCCAGCACAGCTTCAGGCTCGGAAAACTCGTTATAGAGTCCGATGAAGCTCTCGCGGTCGGTATCGTAGCCCTGAATCTCGGTATTCACTGTGTAGAAAGCATAGTGGTTGCGGCGCTCACGATATTCGGTCTTGTGATAGATGGTAGAACCTTCTACCTCTACTTCGCCCGTAGAGAAGTTGCGCTGGAAGTTCTCCATGTCGGTAGCAGCATTCCAGAGGCACCACTCTGCAAAGGAGAACACTTTGAGGGTCTTCACCTCCTCAGTCTGGTTCTTCAGCGTCATCTTCTGCACCTCAGCCCATGTATGGAGCGGTACGAAGAAAAGCACACTCGCCTCCACGCCGTTCTTGCTGCCCGTGATGCGGGTATAGTTCATGCCGTGGCGGCACTCGTAGCTGTCGAGCGGTGTCTTGCAAGGTTTCCATCCCGGGTTCCATACGGTATCGCCATCTTTGATATAGAAATAGCGACCGCCGTTATCCATCGGCACACCATTGTAGCGATAACGGGTGATGCGACGGAACTTGGCATCCTTGTAGAAGGAATAACCACCTGCTGTGTTTGAGATGAGCGAGAAGAAATCCTCGTTACCCAAATAATTGATCCAAGGCCATGGGGTCTTTGGGTCAGTAATCACGTATTCGCGATTGGCGTCATCAAAATGACCATACTTTTTTTCTGCCATTGTTTTTTTAATGTTATTTCTTGGTAAAATATACTATTTTGGTGCAAAGATAGTAAAAAGTTTAAGTTTCGGGGTTAGAAAACAGTTTTTTTTTGTATTTTTGCAATGAAAAGTTTGATGATTATCATCATTCTATAAACATTTTATATAGTTGGCTTATGAAAAGAAACATTTTATCACTTCTGATAGCCCTCTTTGCTACGATGCAGGTAGCGGCTCAGACATACGACAACTTGTGGAAGCAAGCTGAAATCAATGCTCAGAAGGACCAGCCTAAGAGCGAAATCGCGGTGATGAAGAAAATCATCGCCAAGGCTTCGGCTGCCAAAGATTACGGGCAGCTGCTGGCGGCTGAGATGAGGCAAATGACTCTTTGGAAAGAGATTTCTGCTGACTCGCTTTCGCCTAACGTGAAGCGGATGGAAGCTGAAGCTTTGAAGACAAATGACCCGATGCTGAAAGCGGTGAGATATGCTGTGCTCGGCAAGGTATATCATGATAATCCGTATGGAATAGAAGTGGATGAGGCTTCTTTGGAACAAAGGGAGGATGCTTCTTATTATCAAAGTCAGCGAAAGGTAAACCTGAAGAAGAGCCAGGAGTTCTTCAAAAAAGCGATGGCGCACCCAGAGCTTCTTGCCAAGCATGCTTCTACTGAGTATGTGCCGCTGACTCTAAAAGGGGTGGACGGAAGTTCCTTCAAGAATGATTTGCTGCATCTCATCGGATTCGAGGCAGACAGCAAGGAGGCGTATCTGCAGCTGTACACCTATTATAATAAGGTGGGCAATCGGGGTGCGGCTTGTCTCTGTGCCTATAAGCTCATCGAGAAATACCGCCAGGACGACGTGAGAGTGGTGAAGAAGTCGAAGTATCTGCAGACCATCGACTCGCTCATCCAGATTTATCAGGATATTCCGGAGGCAGGCGAACTTGCCGTGGAGCATTTCCGCTTCATGGAAGGTGCTACCGATGCCAAACCGCAGGATAAGCTCAACTATATCAACTATGCGCTGAGCCGCTGGGGTGAATGGTCGAGAATGAACGAACTGAGAAATGCGCAGAAGCGACTTACCGAACCGATGTTCCGGGTGAAGGATATGCCGCAGGTATTGCGACCTGGGGAGAAGGCTTGGGTGCAGCTGGATGTGCGTAATCTCCAGAACCTGAAAATCAGCATCTCCCGCCTCAATATCACGGCGGATAATGAATATGATGCTCAGGATGAGGCTACCTATAAGATGCTCCTGAAGAAGACTACGAAGCTGCATCAGAAGGATTTCAGCCGCAACTACTATGGTCGTCCGGATTACGAAGAGGTGAAGGATTCCATCGAAATCGGTGGCAATCTGCCGCTGGGTGCCTATCTGATGGAGGTGACTTCGGATAATACCGGCATCGCTCCGCAGCGAGAACTCTTCTATGTCAGCAATCTGGCGGTGATGATCCAGCAGTTGCCTGATGACAAACATCGCTATGTAGTGGTGAATGCTACCGACGGACAGCCTATCGCCGGGGCGAAGATAGAACTCTACGACCAGCGGTATGATTTCAAGACGAAGAAGGACAAGCGAATAGTTCATGCCCGCTTGACAACAGATGAGAACGGCGAGGCTTACTTCAAGAATGTGGATGGAAACGTCTTGATTTCCACCAGCAATGACAAGTTTACGCCTGCCAAGGATATCTATCTTTCTCGCACCCGCTATTACGAACAGAAGGATGACAAGATTAAACATCAGCTGTTTACCGACCGCAGCATCTATCGCCCGGGTCAGACCGTGCATGCCTCAGCCATTTCCTACATCGTGAAGAAGGGCTTGGATGCCAGTGTGCCTGGCAAGAGCATGGAACTGAATTTTATCCTGCGAGATGCTAACGGGAAGCAGGTGGCTGAGCAGAAGGCTACTACCGATGAATACGGTACGGCTTCCGTAGATTTCGAATTGCCGAAGGAGGGACAGACGGGACTGTATTTCATCTCCGTGAATGGAACGGTAACAAAATATGTAAGAGTGGAGGAATACAAGCGTCCAACCTTCGAGATTACCTTCCCGAAGGTGAATGAGAAATATAACTGGGGCGATACTGTAGTGGTGAAGGCTACAGCCAAGACCTACTCTGGTGTGCCTGTGCAGGGTGCCAAGGTGGAGTATCAGGTGACTCGCAGAAACCAGCTTTGGTGGTGGGGCGCAGGCTCTGCCGGACAGCTGGTAAAGACAGACAGTTGCGTGACTCGTGAGGACGGAACCTTCGATGTGGAAATTCCGCTGGAGGCTTCCTTGTCAGGAAAAGACGAGGCTGATATGAGCGAGTTCATGCGCATCGCCCGTTTCTTCAACTTCGAGGTCTCAGCCATCGTTACCGACATCAGCGGCGAGAGCCACGAGGGCGTGATGAGTCTGCCTCTGGGCACCAAGCCAACCATCCTCACGGTGAATCTTCCTAAGCGTATCGAAACAGACAGTCTGAAGACGGTGACCTTCGCTTACCGCAATGCCAGTGGTATGCCGATTTCTAGTAGGTTGAAATATCGCATTGATAAGGGCGAATGGAAGGATGCCGAGGCGAATGCACCGGTTTCTATCAAGGAATATGCTTCTTCCTCTGCCTCTTCTTCCCTCGTTTGGAAATCTGGCGTTCATCAGTTGGAGGCAATCTGCGGACAGGATACCCTGCAGCAGAAGTTCACGCTCTTCAGCATGAAGGATACCCATCCGGTGGAGCCAACTACCGAATGGTATTATCAGACGGCGAAGACTTTCCCTCGTGATGGCAAGCCGGTCTATATCCAGGTGGGCTCTTCGGAGAACGGAGCGCACATCGTATATTCCATCATCGCCGGCAACAAACTGCTGGAGAAGGGCGCCTGGGAGTTGGGCGACAGCATCGTGACTCTGCCTTTCACCTACAAGGAGGAATATGCGTCGGGCATCGTACTGAACTATAGTTTCGTGAAGCAAGGTAAGTGCTATACCCGAATGATGAGCATCGCCCGTCCTTTGTCTGAGAAGAAACTGGATATCGCCTGGAAGACCTTCCGCAACCGTCTGACCCCTGGACAGAAGGAGGAGTGGACGCTGAAGATTACCACCCCTGACGGCAAGCCAGCCAAGGCGCAGCTGATGAGCGTACTCTATGACAAGTCGCTCGACCAGATAGCCCCGCATTCCTGGAAAATGTCGCTCGGATTCAGCCAATGGTTGCCAAGCTGCTTCTGGACGAGTAATCTGTGGTATTATAAGATGGATTTATTGGGTGTTTATCCTACTAAATATTTTGACCAGAAACAACTGGATGTAGATAAGTTTGATGGCAAATTCTTTAGCTATTATGCCTATATGCAAGCGGTGGAGCTGAGCAAGTTGGAACGTTCTTCTGGCGGAACCGTTGAGTCTGTTCGTGTTCGGAAAGACGAGCTGGTTCAGGAAGAAGCGAAAGGCATCTGGATTCGCAGCTCTAAAATGACCCGTGTCGGAGCGGCTGCTCCATCTGCCAACAAGGTTTTTGATGTAGTAGAGGAGATGCCGCAGTTTGCCGGTGGTTCTGGCTCAGATGCAAGACAATTCCTCGACAAGGTGCAGGTGCGTGAGAATATGAACGAGACCGCCTTCTTCTATCCTGCCTTGGAGAGCGACAACAATGGCAACGTAGCCATCAGGTTTACCCTGCCGGAGAGCGTGACTACCTGGAAGTTCATGGGCTTGGCTCATGACAAGGAGATGCGCAACGGTTTGCTGGTGGATGAGGCTGTGGCTCAGAAGACCGTGATGGTGCAGCCTAACATGCCTCGCTTCCTGCGTGAGGGCGATAAGAGCACCATCGTGGTGAAACTCTTCAATACTTCCGACAAGAAGGTGAGCGGCAACACCCGTATGCAGATTCTCGACCCGGAGACCAACAAGGTGGTTTGGCAGAAGACGCAGAATTACAGCATCGATGCCGAGGGCTCTGCTACCATCTCCTTTGATGTCCAGGGACTGAAAGAAGGCGTATATATTAATAAGGTGGTGGCTGCCGGTAATGGCTACAGCGATGGTGAACAGCACTATCTGCCGGTTTTGAGCAACCGTGAACTCGTGGTGAACACCCTGCCTATCACCCTGCATCAGAAGGGTGAGCAGAGCTTCGACCTGAGCAAACTCTTCCTGAACAAGGAGGGCAAGCAGGCGAAGGGCGCTGAAGAGGCAAAGGTAACCATCGAGTACACCAATAACCCAAGTTGGCTGATGGTGAAGGCGCTGCCAGCCATCAGTAATCCGGATGAGGAGGACGCCATCTCGCTGATGTCTGCCATCTATGCCAATACTATCACAAACCATGTACAGAAGCATCTCTCGCTGGAAAATCTCACTCAGGAGAGCATCCGCCTGCAGAATCAGGTGGAGAAGCTGAAGAAGTTGCAGAACCCTGACGGTTCCTTCTCCTGGTGGAAGGGAATGAAGGGCAGCCGGTATATGACTACATCGGTAGCCGAAATGATGGTTCGATTGAATGCCATCGCAGGTGTGCAGAAATCAACCGCCCGGATGCTGACTTCCGCCATCGATTATCTCTCCTGGCAAACAGCACAGGAAGTAAGAGAAATGAAGAAGCAGGAGGAGAAAAAGCAGAAGGTGAATCCTAGCGAACAGGCGCTGCATTATCTCTACATCCTTTCGGTGGATGGCAGAAAGATGAAGCAGAATCTGGAAGCTGACAAGGCTTATCTCCTGGACAAGATGTCGAAGATGACCGGTGATTTCTCCATCTATGGCAAGGCGCGTGCTGCCGTGGTTCTCGCCAGAAACAGCCAGCAGAATGCTGCTTACCGCGAGAAGGCAGGCGAATATCTGCAGAGCGTGAACGAATATGCCGTTTACCGCGAGGAGATGGGCCGCTACTACGATACCCGCAAGGCACTCTACAGCTGGAGAAACTATAAGATTCCTACCCAGGTATCCGTGATAGAGGCGATGCAGATGCTGAAGCCGAACGACAAGCAGACCATCGAGGAACTGCAGCGCTGGCTCCTGATGTCGAAACGCACCCAGGTTTGGGATACGCCAGTGAACACCGTGGATGCCGTCTACGCCTTTATGAAGGGCAATGAGAGCAACTGGAGCAGGAAGGCTGAGAATGCTGTGCTGAAACTGGATGGCAAGCTGCTGCCGATGCCGCAGGATTCCACTACTTTGGGCTATGTGAAGACCGAAAGACCGGGCAAGGCATCTAAGCTGAGCATCGACAAAAAGAGCGATTATACCAGCTGGGGAGCTGTCTATGCAGAGTTTAAGCAGCCTATCAGCGAAATCGGTTCCATGGAGTCGGGCATCAAGGTGCGCCGTGTCATCGTTCCAGCCGAATCTGAGAGCAAGGGCAATGCGCAGGTAGGCGAGAAGGTGAAGGTAACGCTCATCATCACCGCCGACCGCGACTACGACTTTGTGCAGATTACGGATAAGCGTGCGGCATGCCTGGAGCCGGTTAACCAGTTGAGCGGTTATCAGTGGAGCATAGGCTGCTATGTTTCTCCAAGAGACCATGCAACAAATTTCTATTTCGATCGTTTATCTAAAGGTAAGCACATCGTAGAAATGGAGTATTACGTGGATAGAAAGGGCGACTATCAGAGCGGAACTTGCATCGCTGAGTGTACCTACAGTCCGGAGTTTGGTGGCCGCACAGAGACCTATGAATTGAAAGTTAATAATTGATAGTTAAAAGTTTATAGATTGATAATTTAAAATAGAATAGTATGAAACGGATGAATATATGGATGCTCTCAGCGCTGTTGGCGCTGCCTGCATCAGCACAGAAGATTACAACCCAGCACGAGGTGGTAGACTGCGGACAGGTGGTGTTCCACAAGCCTGTAACTGCCGAATTCGTGCTGAAGAATGACGGGCACAAGCCGTTGGTTATCAACAATGTATTGAAAAGCTGCGGATGTACGGAGGTAGATTATCCGAAGACGAGCATAGCTGCCGGCGAAAGTTTCGTCATCAAGGCGGTATACGATGCCAAGCAGATGGGTACTTTCACCAAGCAGGTTTGCCTCTATACCAATGCGGATGAAGAGCCGTTCATCCTCTCTATGAGGGGAAGGGTAGTGGGCAGCGTAGTAGATTTCGCTGGTTCTTACGATGAGATGCTGGGTGTCATCAAGAGTGATGTCCAGGAGGTGGAGTTTGATGACGTGAACCGTGGCGACCGTCCGGTTCAGCGCATTCATATCTTCAATCCTACCGACGAAGTGCTGGAGCCGGTAGTGATGCATCTGCCATCCTATCTTCATGCTTTCGTATCGCCTTCCAAGGTGGCTCCGCGTCATTCTGCCGAAATCAGTTTCGTGCTGGATTCCAAGAAACTGCGCGACCTGGGCTTGAACCAGACATCGGTTTATCTCGGTGAGCGTCCTGGCGATAAGATTGCGCCTGAGAAGGAAATCGTGGTATCAGCCGTTCTTCTTCCTGGTTTCGAAAACATGACTCCAGCCAAGAAGGCACTGGCTCCGAAGATAGAGATGTCTGCCACCGATCTCAATCTGGGTAGTTTCAATGGAAAGAAGAAGCTGAAGGGTGAGATTCTGATTACCAATAAGGGTAAGTCGGAACTGGATATCCGCAGCATGCAGATGTTTACGATGGGCTTGCAGGTGAAACTGAAGAAGAGTAAGATTCAGCCAGGAGAGACCGTTAAGATGAAGGTGACGGCTGTGGCTGCCGACTTGAAGAAATCGCGTGTCAGACACCCTCGTATCCTCATAATTACGAATGACCCTGACCATGCTAAGGTGGTGGTGAAGATTTATGTACAATGATTTAAAAATGAATATCGTGCAGATAGAAATAGATAACGGCAGTGGGTTCTGCTTTGGCGTAACCACTGCCATCAAGAAAGCTGAAGAGGAGTTGGCTAAGGGCGGTAAACTTTACTGCCTGGGCGATATTGTGCATAACGGTATGGAGGTGGAGCGCCTGCATGAAGCGGGACTCATCACGATAGACCATGAGCAGATGGAGGAACTGCAGGGCGTAAAGGTCTTGCTCCGTGCTCATGGTGAACCGCCTGAAACTTATGCCCTTGCTGAGCGAAATAACATTGAAATCATCGATGCTACCTGTCCTGTGGTGCTCCAGTTGCAGCGCCGCATCAAGAAGCAGTATGTCAACAATCCGGAGGCACAGATCGTGATTTTCGGCAAGAACGGGCATGCTGAGGTGCTCGGACTGGTGGGGCAGACGGAGAGTCATGCCATCGTGGTAGAGAAGTTTGAGGATGTGAAGCAGCTGAAGGAAACCGGTCAGCTGGATTTCTCTAAAGATATCTATCTTTACTCCCAGACTACCAAGAGTCTCGATGAGTTCCACCGCATCATCGAATATTGCCAGGAGCATATTGTTGAGGGCGCTGTCTTCAAGAGTTTCGATACCATCTGCCGTCAGGTGGCTAACCGCATGCCTAACATCGCTGCCTTTGCCAGCAAGCATGATGTCATCCTCTTTGTGAGTGGCAGAAAGAGTTCGAACGGCAAGGTGCTTTTCAAGGAATGCAAGAGCGTGAATGCCAACAGCTACCAGATAGAAAGTGCTGACGAAATAGATATGAACTGGTTCAAGGATGTGGAAACGGTAGGTATCTGTGGTGCTACCAGTACGCCGAAGTGGCTGATGGAAGAGTGCAAGGATAAGATTATCAAGGAAAACTCTGCTCTTTTGTAATAAGAGTTAAAATATTGATTATCAGCTACTTGATATACTTGGTACGGTGTTTCACCGTATATGGGTAGAGGATAGTTTTATCGTTGGTTGAAAAACTTAATATATTGGTTATTAATCAGTTAATCCATTTGGTGTCGTGTTTCACGACGTCAAGTGGGTTTATCTTTTATAAACTGTCTGAAAATAAAACAGGTGATAAATCTTCTCCCGAAGACCTATCACCTTCAAAAAACAGTAATTAACTCAAAATTTATAATCTATATCATTACTACCTTGTTAATATGGTTGCAAAGATACTAAATTGGAGTTTTTTTTTCCAAATCTTTTCATCGAATAAAATAAATTTATCGGCAAAAGTAGCATATTTAACGTATTTTTGCATTAATAACCCGGCAGTCTCTTCTCTGTAGCTTATTCTGCTATTGCTTTTTGATATTGTTCCATCAGCCATGCCTTCTGTTCAGAAATGGTCATGTTGCTGTTGTCGAGCGTGATGGCATCATCTGCTTTTCTGAGTGGGGAAGTCTCGCGGTGGCTATCGATATAGTCGCGCTCCTCTACATTCTTCAGAATCGCATCGAAGTCGGCTGGCATTCCTTTCTCCTTCAGTTCATCGAAACGGCGCTGTGCTCTCACCTGTGAACTGGCTGTTACGAAAATCTTCAGTTCGGCATTAGGGAACACGGTGGTACCTATATCGCGACCATCCATCACGATACCCTTGTCTTCGCCCATCTTCTGCTGCAGTTCTACCAGCGCCTCTCTGACGAAAGGAACGGCGGCAATCGGACTAACGTGGTTGGAAACCTCTAACGAACGGATTTCCTTTTCTACCAGTTCGCCGTTCAGATAGCAGTCTGGGCGACCGGTTGTTGCATTAAACTTGAATGAGATGCTGATGTTCTTCATCTCCTTCTGCAGTTCTTCAGTCTTTACGGCTCCATCTGCTTCGAAGAGCTGATGACGCAGCGCATAGAGGGTTACCGAGCGGTACATGGCGCCCGTATCTACATAAACATAACCTATTTCCTTGGCAAGATCCTTTGCCATCGTACTCTTACCGCAAGAAGAGTATCCGTCTATTGCTATTGTTATTTTCTTCATAATTTCGAACTAACTTTAATGTATAATTTATAATCTGTAACTTACGTTCAGCATGAGACTGTTGCTACTGACGTGATATTTGCCGTAGGCAACGTTCAGATGGAAGCGCTCCAGGTTGATACCGCCACCCACAGAGAAACCGGCTCCATGACTGCTTTCCTCATCTTCTGAGGTGCTGATTTTCATCTCGTTGGCTCTCCGGAAGTTGTAGCCGGCACCTATCCACAGGCTCTCCGAAAGCAGAATGTCGGCACCTACTACGGCATGATCACGAAGACTGCTGTCCCAATGGTTCAGGTTGACCAGTGTGGCTGATACCCTGAACGGTGCGTTGGCGAAGCGTTTCGTCACACCCAACTGCAGGTCGATCGGCATCTTCTCATATTCATTGTCGTAAGCTTTCAGCTGTCCACCCAGATTCTTTGCCGCACATGAAACCGACCATTCCGTTTCCGGGTCGTAATAGTTGATGCCCAGATCCACTCCCACAGCGATAGAATTGTAATCGCCAATATACGAAGTGATGAATTTGGCGGCAATACCACCCGCAAACTTTTCACCGAGCATATAAGAGAAGTAACCCGCAACGGCAATGTCCTTTGCCGAGAACTCACCCATCTGGATGTTGTTCTCATCCGTCTCTTTCATCTTGCCGTAGTCAACAAGCTGAGCCGAAACAGCCCACGAAGCCTTGTCGTTGACAATACGGTTGAAACTAGCCGAGGCAGTGTTCACCCCCGACATATAGTTCATATAATTGAGATTGACCGTCTTGTCGTTTACTGATGACAGGAGAGCCGGATTATGGAATATGAGTGCCTCATCATCTTCTATCAAGGTGATGTTGTCGCCACCCAGAGCAGCTGCATGGGCACTCACCGGCAAGCGAAGGAAATTATACCCCGTTTGGCTCTCTTGAGCATCAATAATTGTCGCAAAAAGCGTCAATATTGCGGAAATTACATATTTTTTCATTTAAATTTTCTAATTCTTTGGCAAAGATACTGCTTTTTTCAATAATAAGAAGTAATTTTGCAATGTTTTCGTAGGAAATAACGATTTTAAACGGTTTTTATTGTGGAAATTAAGAAATCAAATAGCGCACAACTGGAAGATAAGCGGGTTACATTTTTTCTGCTGGGGTTGCTGCTGGCTTTTACTTTCATCTTCGTAGGACTCCAATATCAGAGAGGTCAGCAGGGAGATGATGACTTGTCGGAATCGATGGAAGATCTCTCACAGGATCTGGAAATGTCGGCTCGTCCCGACCAGAAAGATATGGTGAGTGCAGAGGCTGTTTCGGCTCCTGCTTCTAAGTCAATTACCCAGGAAGTGAAGGCTGCCGAGCAACAGACTCAGAAGGCACCGCAGAAAATCAGTTCTACAACCAGCGAACTGGTTATCGGCGACGGCTCGGGTGTAGTGGATGGATCTGAGGTGAAGGAAGCGGTTCCTGAAACTCCCATTGAGAATCCGGGAGCTGAGGCTCCTATCAAACTGACCGTCGTGCAGAAGATACCGCAGTTTCCTGGTGGCTGGTCTGCCTTCATGCAGTGGCTTACCAAGAACCTGAAGTACCCTGTAGCTGCTCAGAAGAGTAAGATTCAGGGAACCGTAGTGGTATCCTTTATCGTAAACAAGGATGGAAGTGTTGCCAATATCAAGGTAAGCACTTCGGTAGATCCATTGCTCGACAACGAGGCTTTGAGGGTGATGAAGATGATGCCGAAGTGGAAACCGGGCATCGATAAAGGCAAGGTCTGTCGCACGATGATTGCCATCCCGGTAGTGTTCCAGCTATAAATTATAAATTGTTCATTGTAAATTATACATTATAAATTATACATTATTATGAAGACAGCAGATGAAATTTTAAGCATGGTAAATGAGTTTCTGGCTAATTTGCCTTACGAAAGAAAGCCAAAGTCTCTTTATGAGCCTATCAGATACGTTCTTTCTATGGGTGGCAAGCGTATTCGTCCTACGCTCATGCTTCTGGGCTACAATCTTTTCAAGGACAATCCTGAGAAGATTCTGATGAATGCCGTTGCCCTGGAAACTTATCATAACTATACTTTGCTGCATGATGACCTGATGGACAATGCTGATTTGCGTCGCGGTCATGAAACGGTTCATAAGAAATGGGATGCCAATACGGCAATCCTTTCGGGCGACAGCATGCTCGTTCTGGCTTATGAGCGTATGGCTCAATGTGATGAAAAGCATCTTGCCAAGGTGTTGAAACTCTTTACTTCCACTGCCCTGGAAATTGGTGAAGGTCAGCAGTTTGATATGGAGTTTGAAAACCGTAATGATGTGAAGGAGGAGGAATATATCGAGATGATCCGCCTCAAGACCAGCGTACTCCTGGCTTGTGCCTTGAAGATGGGTGCAATCCTTGCCGATGCTTCTGATGAGGATGCAGAGAACCTGTATAAGTTTGGCGAGCAGATCGGATTGGCGTTCCAGTTGCAGGATGATTACCTCGATGTTTACGGCGATACCAAGGTGTTCGGTAAGGAGATTGGTGGCGATATCACATCCAACAAGAAGACGTATATGCTCATCAATGCTTTCAACCATGCCAACGACGCTCAGCGTGCAGAACTGCAGAAGTGGGTGGATGCCGAGGAGTTCGACCGCAAGGAGAAGGTGGCTGCCGTTACCCGTCTATACAACGAGATGGGTATCGACAAAATGGCGCAGGATAAGATAGCTTATTATTTCGAGCAGAGCAAGAAGTATCTGGATGCCGTGAATGTGCCTGCTGAGCGTAAGGAGGAATTGGCAAAGTATGCTCAGAAAATGATGAAGCGACAGTACTAGTTGATAGTTAATAGTTTATAGTTGACAGTTGATAGGGCAATGTTCAAAGTAATAGATACACATACGCATTTTGATGCGGAGGAGTTTGATGAGGATAGGGCGGAGGCTTTCGCCCGTGCCAAGGAAGCGGGGGTAGGCAAGGTGTTCTTGCCTGCCATCGATGTGAAGACCACACACGCGGTACTGGCATTGGCTAAGAAATATCCGGGCTATGCTTATCCGATGATGGGTCTGCATCCTGAAGAGGTGAAGGCTGACTGGAAGGAACAGCTGGCTGAACTCCGAAAGATACTGGAGGAGCATCGCATGACCGGTAATGCCTGTCAGAAGGGTGGTTCTCCTCAGTTTTCAGACTTGATTGCTATCGGAGAGGTAGGACTTGATTATTATTGGAGCCGTGAGTTCGAAAACGAGCAGCTCGAGGCTTTCGAGGAACAGGTAAAATGGTCGGTAGAAACCCAGCTCCCGCTGATGATTCATTGCCGCAAGGCACAGAACGAGATGGTGCATCTGCTCAGACAGTATCAGAAAGACCTGCCGGGCGGCGTGTTCCATTGCTTTACCGGCAATCAGAAGGAGGCAGAGGAACTCCTCTCGTTCGATAA
>Mummy_p2__coassemble_1576_pt1 | contig 17107 bp, 16 predicted proteins | sample Mummy_p2__metabat2_high_PE_025 | metagenome-assembled genome bin Mummy_p2 | reverse complement strand
TTACAGCGTACAGCTGCTTAGCACATTATTGAATTATTAACGAACTATTGTCATATTATTTATTACTTATATCCCGTTTAGTCAGGACGATTATTATATATATTATTAATATTCAATATTTTATATTCTAAAATGTGTATTCGATTTGATTTTGTAACTTTGCATTCATAATTAATTTATGTGTACAATAAACAAAGGCAAGACTATATTTTCTCAGATTATATCACTTGTATTGACCGTTATGAAGGTAACTATAGAGCAAGAAACTCTCCCTGTAGGATAAAGCAACATCTTCACAACAAATCTTTTTATGGTATTTCAGAGAATGTAATCTATTTACAAATTTGGACTGCCATTTGAACCTAATTACTTCTTGCTTATGCAAAGAAGGTTATGCACATTGAACAATCGTTACACACTATTTCAAAGAACGTGGGTCTATTCCTTTCGGATAAGACTCATTTAAACGAATTATTTAACAAAGCTGTAACTAAAAAAGAGTCGGAGGCTATATGGTATCCTAGCCTTTTAAGCCCGATTATTTCTAAACGGAACAGCAGTGATTATTTATAATTATTATTTCTACCAGCAAAATAGTTTATTAGATATTTTTTTAACTCATTTATTTTGTTCTTTCTAAAAAAATAAATAATGTGACAAAAAATCCATTTTGCAGACTTTAAACATGAAAAATATGTTGCATCAATATAGCCTAAATTCCGATAATAAAAACTAGATAAGCTTTCAGGCTTCACTATGATTTTATCATTAGCGAACCAACCAAAAGGAAAAGCATTCTCTTTAACACCTTTCTCTTTTGGATGATAATGAATTGCTGACGTAATAGTTGTTGGCACAACATTGGCGATTTTAATAGCACGTAGAGTGTATTCCTTTTCATCTCCCCAAATAAACATTTCCTTCTTTATTAAGCCAATTTTTTTTATTAATTCTACATAAAGAAAAGTTCCATTGAATGGATGAACAAATTTTGTTATTTTATGACTATTTTTTATTATTTGTTGCAATGATAGTTTTGTATTTTGTAAGGGAAATGCAAGTTTTTGATTATCATCTTTATCTAGAACTAAAGCATTTAGATACCAAGATATATCCTTGTACTTCACGAGCTGCTCTAATTGATATTTATCTGGTATCCCATCGTCATCCATCATCCATAGATAATCATATCTATTTTCCAACATATATTTCATACCCGCATAAAATCCACCGGCACCACCAACATTGTCTTGAGTTATGACAATATACTTTTGCCCCATCATCTGTAAATACTGTTGAGTTCCATCTGTGCTACCATTATTAACAACTAATATGTCGAAATCTTTATAGCTTTGAGCAGATAAAGCTGCAAGACATATTTTCAAATTAGCTAGTCTATTATATGTAACCACAACACATAAAATTTTTTCAGTTTTCATTTTTTACCTGTATTAATAATTAAACCATAACGCTTAACATACCAATTCACGAAATATACAAAAAGTATAATTTTAAGATAATTCCACTGTATCAATAAGAAAAATTTTTCCGAAAAGAAGCTGAATGCTAAACGTTGAATCACAAAAACGAATATGAATATTCTCCAATCAAATATTTTTTTATACACATTTCTAGATCTTAGAGCATGTAAATATAATTTTTGGGTAATAAATGCTATTAATATAATAACAATAAATGTACCAAACAATCCAAAATCTTTATAATAGTTTTGAAAACAAGTATATACATTACCTAAATTGTAACTATTTACCCATCTAAACTTATAAAAATTAATATCATCTTGATAACTAAGATTTCTACCTAAAGTATATTTAGCAAAAATTGGACTTATATCATAAGTTTCACAAACAAAATAATCCAAATTTTTAATTTCTGCTCCACAATACACTGCAAATCCATAAATAGGATCTATACTATCAGAATCTTTATTTCCTAAAAAAGTTATTGACATTACAAAACTATATAATAATATAACACCCAGTACTCCATATTTTATTAATTTTCTAATTTTCAATTTTATTTTTTTATGTACTAGCTTAATTTTAAATATATGCAAAAAAATGACAAAGCCAATAATATTAAGTACAAAATCTCCACGACTACCTCCACGCAAACTGATGATTGTACCTAAAGCAAATATTATAAAAGCTAAGCTCGTTTGCTTATATGTTTTTTTTTCTACAAGCATACGAGCAGATACATAGCTAAAATAATATCCTAGCGCTTGGGCTAAAAAAGCCAAATTTCTTACCAATAAAGGTAATTTATACGTATCAGACTCGTCTGTTTTCTGCTCTCGAAATAACGTTAATGCCAAAGTTAAATCTGTACTGCCAGTAACTTGCATTAATGCGCGTATAGTCAAAAAAGATACTATTACTTGATAAATAATACAAAGCCACAAGAATTTGTTAGAAAAGTTATATTTTACACTAGTCTCCTCAATATAAACTTTAGGCTTATCCACCAACTTACATACTAAAGTAAAGATTGGTACCCCCGTAGCTATTATAAAAAAGGTTTCTGAATGAAGATTATTGATATTCCACTCAGAATAATACCAAATACACATCAAAGAGGCTAATAAAAAGCCAGCTCCAAACATACTTCCAGGATTAAGATAGGAAGCAAAACTGTATAAGCAATATATAAAATTAACGAACAATATAATCGCAAGTAAAAATATCATTTTCTATATACAATTAGAGTATTTACAATTCGTTTGAACAATAATAAAATAGTATATGACGCATTTGCTTTTAAGGCCTTTAACAAGAAGGAAATTTCATATGTTACTCCAAAGAGTTTAAACTCCCATTCTGCATACTTTTTTAAAAATATTTTTCTATCTAATTCAAATTTTTTAAATAAGAAATAGCATTGCTCTAGTTCTTTTTTGTAAACATTGTTTTTACTTATGTTTAAACGTCCCAATGTCAACCCATTATTTTGGATACGATATACTGACATTCGTTTATAGAACCCATGAATTTTTCCGTGACTAGCACATGTTAAGAATAAATTAATATCTCCGCTAAAAACTTGCTGTTCTTTCGTGACTTCCTGTATAATGTCGTACTTAAAAATAACAGACGCAGTTGGAATAATCCATTTCTCAAAAATTTGATTTTTATTAAAATCACCTTCTACAATTGGACTTATCGGAAATTGAGGGACATCCGTTTCATTCAAAATAGCCGCATTATGAAAACACATCGTATAGCCCGGATGAGTTTCCATATATTCAACTTGAGATTGCAATTTCAAAGGGTCTGTCCAATAATCATCCCCTTCACATAAAGCAACATACTTACCCTTTACTCTTGGAAATTGATAAGTTTTCCAGATACCCACACCCTTTGAATATTGATTTTCTTTCTGAATAATCGGCTTAAATATATCAGGATATTTATTAGTATATTCTATAATTATTTCTGCCGACTTATCCGTAGATGCATCATCATGTACCAAAACTTCAAACTTAAAATTAGTTCTTTGCATGACAAAGCCATCAAAGCATTGGCGAAGATATGGTTCGTGATTATAAACATCACAAACCACACTTACTAAAATATTATCATTTTTCATAATCCTCACCCTTTCCCCATAGCTTCGCAAATGGTTCGGTTTTCATCTCATTATAAAAATCCTGCATTGCTTCTATATATGAATATATTGGTTCATAACCTAACTCCTTTTTTGTCTTTGATATATCAAAGTGAGCTTCTAAGGCATTAGGCATATCTGGGCGATAAGTGATAACGGAAGGCTTCCCTTTTGGTGAAAATACTTCTACGATACCCTTTATCTGCTCATCCAAAGAAACAAGCTCTTTACCTCCTACATTATAAATGCCACCTGCAACTTCGCTTTCTATAGCCTTTCTAACACACTGGGTGAAATCTTTGATATATACAATCTCCTTACGACGACTTGGGTCACCCCATATTTCTATTGGCTCTGAATGCATCGCCTTATCCATCAAAATTCTAAATGGCATCTTTTGATGCTTATAGTGATTAAAATGGTATGGGTTAGGATGATATTCATAAATCGTAAAGAATCTAAGTACAAACCAAGATATTCCATATGTAGCTGCATAGTGCTCTATCAAATCTACAGCTGCATTCTTAGCAATCGTATAGACAGAATGGTCTCCTGTTAAAGGAAACTCTCTAGGCATATCTGCTTCAATTGCTATCTCTGTATTATGGTATTTATAGAGATCAAATGGAGTCTGAGGGAATACTATTTTTTGGGCTTTTACTTTTACCATATAATCCAAAACATTCAATGTCCCCAATATTATTGAATTCAACAACTTATCTGGTTGATAATCATATCTCGAAGGAAGTTCTCCTGCAAAATGAGCAACGGCATAAACATCCTCCTGGGGAAGTTTACTAAATGTCTCTTTATCATTGATATCCACAGATACATACTCTATACCATGAGAAGCAAAGAATCCATTATCAGACGTTCTATGACCAGTAGCCACAACTTGATAACCGTGCTTCTTTAAGTCAATAGCAATATAAGCTCCCAAATTTCCGGTAGCTCCAAATACAACGACCTTTTTCATAATAATTTTATTTTTCTATAAAGTATTTAATTTCAATAGATTCTGTGTATTGTACTGGTGAAGGTAATGAATATCCTGCAAAGCATGCCAGATGTGCATTGATGAAATCATAACCAGACTTACAGGAAAAAGCTATACCCGCAGAAAAGCGTGGATTTATATCTATGAGATAAAAATCATCATCATGGTTTATGAATTCCATGTTTACCACACCACTGATTTGCAGTTTTTCACCTATATATTTCACCAAACTTTCCAACTTTGCATTATGGAATATTCTCACGGTAGTACCAGCACCATTCTTAGTACGTAGCAACTCTTCACGAGGTACACAAAACGAACAGCCAGTTAATGGATCTCTAACATAATCAACAGTACATACACTTCCTTCTATCTTTTCTTGGAAGATATATGAAGATATATGCTTTATCTCATTAAGCTGATTCTCATTTTGCAAATAACACAATCCTTCACTACTTCTACCATCACGTGGTTTGGCTACACATGGATATTTTAGTTTCGTTAAATCATCCTCTAAAGTATATGTTGGCACAGACGGAACTGTTTCATCATCCTTGAAAGCCTTGAACAAGGAATATTTATTACGAGCTATTTTCAAGGTTTCTCTCGAAGAGATGCAAACAGTAATACCTTCTTGCTCAAACAACTCTCGTTTAGGATTAATAACATCAATCTCTAAATCTGTAAGAGGGAACAAGTATTTGACATCATTTTCTTTAGCCAATTTAAGAAGAAACGGAATATATTCTTCCGTATTTGCATAAGGAGCCTGTTCAAAGACATCACATTGAGACGCCTCATAATGCCATTCTTTAGGATATATATCACATCCTATAACTTTATGACCTGCTTTGTGCAAATTATTAATTGCACAAAAAGCAGACATTGAGCCTATTGCAGTTAATAAAATATTCATATTAAAACTTAGATTTTTGCAGGAATTCATCAGCAGTCCATCTATCGCGAACTATGCTGATTTTTCCATTATTTATTGAGTAAACTGTAGGAAACCAAGAGATAAAAAGAGGTGAGAATGTCAAGGTATAAGCACCAACTTTGTCAAAGCGTACCATATCACCAACCTCTAGCAGTCTCTCTTGTGTTAATTCAAAAAAAGAATCATACTCTAAACATGTATATCCTACTAAAATTTGCGGACGATTAAATATTGGAGTTTTATTCTGTTGCTCTATTGAATAAAAATAACTATTTATAGTTTTATGCATTAATGGGTCTATATGATTTCGACTTCCATCTAAAACAACAAAATGGGAACGGGCTGTATCCTTGACATCTTCTACTCGTGTATAGTAACTAAAGCAGCCTGACAAAAGGCTGACACCTGGTTCTATAATAAGTTTAAGACTTTCTGGCATATAACCTCTATCCGAAAGTTCTTTAGAGATGGTTGAAATATAATCAGCCCACTGTGGTTTATTTGGAACCTCACCATAGAAACCACCACCTGCATCTAAATATTCTATATCAGAAAGAGAATATCGCTTTACTATCTCATCAAACTTGCTAACTATATATTGATAAACAGCCAAAGAACGAAGGTTGGTTGAAATATGTAAATGCAAACCAGTTATCTTAACAGTATTGAGACTACGCAAATATTCAATTGCATGTCCTAATTCACCAGTTTCATAACTAAATCCAAATCTACTACCTTTTATTCCTGCTGTAGATGCATTAGGAAATATATCTTCTATGTCATTATTAACACGCAATCCAACTTTAATTATCTCATCAGGATGTTGTCTTGCATATTTTTCTACAAGAACTAATTCTCTTTTTGAATCAATATTTAAATAGCATTTTTGGGTTAGTATTTTATCAATCCAACTTTCATGTTTTATTGGACCATTACATACAATATTACCCCCCCCGAATTGAGCTATCTTATTTATGAAGTCAAACTCATCTTCTGAAACGACCTCCGCTGCAACACCTTCATTATACAAGACTTTTGCTAAATATGGTAACGAATTTGTTTTTACAGAATAAGCAACCAATCCATTAACCCAATATTTCTCAAAAGCCTTATGTATCAAATCTACTTGATTTGCAAGATGATTTTCATCTAACAAGAAAAAAGGTGTAGAAAAGGCTTTAGCCTCTTGGTATGATAAGTATTGCATATTATTTTAAGATACAATCTAAAGTTCTCTGAATGTCCTCATCACTCAAAGCATGATGCATAGGCAAGCAGATTACACTATTTGCCATCTTATGAGCATTAGGCAAATTAGTCGGATCTGCACTCTCCAAGCCACGATAAGTAGAGAACTCGCTAATCAATGGATAGAAATAGCGACGACCTAAAACACTCCGTGACTTCATCTTTGCATAAAGTTCATCACGAGTCATACCATACTTTGACGCATCAATAAAGATAGGGAAATAGCTATAGTTATGACGAACACCAGGCATATCATCGAAGAAGGTAATGCCTTCAACATTGCGCAAAGCCTCACGATACTTGATAGCTACCTGATGACGAGCCTCAATAGCAGCATCTACCTGCTTCAAGTTAAGTAAGCCATACGCACTACGCATCTCATCCATCTTACTATTGATACCAGGACCAACAACCTCGGTTTCTCCTGCAAAGCCGAAGTTCTTCAAGTAATCAATACGCTTCTTGGTTTTCTCATCGTGCATAACCATGGCACCACCTTCGATGGTGTTATACACCTTAGTAGCATGGAAACTCAAAGTACTCATATCACCTGCATTCAAGATGCTCTCACCATTTACTTCTACGCCAAACGCATGAGCAGCATCATAAATAACCTTCAAACCATATTTATCGGCAATATTCTGGATTGCTTTGGTATCACATGGCTTACCATACACATGCACAGGCATGATAGCGGTAGTTTTAGGAGTAATAGCAGCTTCTATCTTGTTAGGATCAAGATTACCTGTCGCAGGGTCAATGTCCACGAATACAGGCTTGCAACCATTCCACCAAATACTATGAGTAGTAGCAACGAAACTATAAGGGGTAGTTATAACTTCGCCAGTAATACGAAGTGCCTGCAATGCAGTAAGCAATGGTAAGGTACCATTGGTAAAGAGACTCACGTATGGAACCTTAAGATACTCTGCAAGAGCAGCCTCCAACTTATGGTGATAATCACCATTGTTTGTTATCCACTTGCTGTCCCAGATCTTCTGGAGTTCAGCATGAAAATCATCCAAATTAGGCAGTAACGGAGAGGTTACTGTTATCAATTTCTTGTCCATAATATTTTAAGTTTTAAATTGTTTTATTTTCTTTTAAATTTGCTAGGCAACATACTCATTGTATCTGCCCATTCAGACTTAAGCAACATCTTTGCACAAATTATGTATGTTAAAGAACCAACACAAATACCCAAAGGTAGCTGAATATAAATATTTGGCGTAAGCAATAATGAGGCATGAATAACAAACCACATAAAGAGGGCTACTCCAAAAATTGGAAGCACATCCCCCATCTGTTTAAGATAACCAACCCTTATTAGTTTTCCGGTATAATAAGTATTAATTATCAATGCTATCATAGAACTTACTACACTACCACTAACCATCCAAATTACGCCATGAGGTATGGTAACACACATAATACATACTCCAACTATCTTTTTTATTATTTCTAATCGAAAAAACAAATCAGAACGTCCTTTAAGTGTTAAAAGGCTTAAGTTGATAGCATGGATAGGATACCACATCATATCAAAACATATTATCTGTAATAAGATAATGCACCCTACCCATTTATCAGTTAACAGAACTCTAATTAATGGAGCTGCTACAGCAGATAACATCAACATCATTGGAAATACCAAGAATGCTGATGTTTTTAGTATCTTACGATAATTCCTTGCTAATCGTTCATCTTCATTCTGAATGCTACTTAACACCGGGAAAGTAACTCTCTGAAGAATTCCAGAAACATTGCTAGATGGAAGACTTGAAAATTGTTGTGCCCTTGTATAATTTCCTAAGTCATTAGCACTAAAAAATTTACCTATAACTATAGGGTATATATTATTATACGTGGTATCAAGCAATGCCGAACCTAGCATTTTGCTACCGAAGCCCCATAAATAACGAAACGATTCCCAAGACCATTTTCTTTTAGGTTTCCATCTCCCTAACATCCAAAGTAGTATCGTTCTGATTACATAACCACCGACTTGCTGAAACACCAATGACCAAATTCCATAACCACTATATGCCATCACTAGACCTACAGAGCCACTAACAATTGCTCCAGAAAGAGATACAATTGCCTGTGTTTTAAAATCTATCTTTCTAGTAAGAATTGCTTGTTGAACAGCACATAACGGATTAAACAAAGTTGCTAATGCAGTAACTTTCAACAAATCTGATAATATAGGAGTATTATAGAAATCTGCAATTAATGGAGAAGTGAGAAACAGTGCAAAATAACATATCGCACCAACGCCTATATTAAAATAGAAAGCTGTAGAGAGATCTTCCTCTGTTAAATCCGGCTTTCTTATAAGAGCCGTAGAGAAACCACTATCTATAAAACATTGAGCTATGGCCAAAAACACCAATGGCATCGCTATAGTTCCATAATCTTCTGGTGACAACAAGCGAGCCAAAATAATACCAAACAAGAATTGTACTCCTTGCGTTGCAAATCGCTCAACAAAACTCCAAACCAATCCTTTCTGAGTCTTGGATTTTAAATTCTCTGACATAAATTTTAAAAGAGGCAGGCTCCATACCAAGAGCCGAAAAGTAGCTTATAAAATAAGCCCCAGGCATTTCACCTGCCATAATTATTTTCTGCTTAAAATTCCAAATTCTTTTTTAATGTTTGATCTTTCTCATCAAGTATTGAAAGGAGATACTTGCCATAGTCATTCTTCAACATAGGTTGAGCATTCTCTCTCAACTGTTCTGCGTTAATCCAACCTTGACGATATGCGATACCTTCCAGGCAAGCCACCTTCAAGCCCTGGCGCTTCTCCAAGACTTCAATAAAGGTGGATGCCTCTGAAAGGGAATCATGGGTTCCGGTATCGAGCCAGGCAAATCCTCTAGCCATGGTCTGTACCTTCAACTGTTTATCCGCTTGAAACTCCTGGTTTACGGTGGTGATTTCCAACTCACCACGAGCGGATGGTTTGATATGCTTAGCTACTTCTACTACCTTATTAGGATAGAAGTATAAACCTACCACTGCATAGTTGCTCTTTGGATGCTCTGGCTTCTCCTCAATGCTGAGACAATTGCCTTGCTCATCAAACTCAGCTACTCCATATCGCTCTGGATCGCTTACACGATAGCCAAAAACGGTAGCCTTGTTATTCTGGTCAGCATCTGCAACTGCCTGATGCAGCATCTGATTTAATCCTGCACCATAGAAGATATTATCGCCTAATACAAGGCAAGCGGAATCATTACCAATGAATTTCTCTCCAATAATGAAGGCTTGGGCTAAGCCATCTGGTGATGGCTGCTCTGCATACTCAAACTTCACACCTAACTGGCTTCCATCGCCTAAAAGGCGCTTGAAACCGGGTAAGTCAAATGGTGTTGAAATAATGAGTATCTCACGGATACCTGCCAACATCAATACTGATATTGGGTAATATATCATCGGTTTATCGAAGATTGGTATCAGCTGCTTGCTGATACCCTTTGTGATAGGGTACAAGCGTGTACCGCTTCCACCTGCTAATACTATTCCTTTCATATCATTATTATTTATTGATCAATAACATGTTTTCTAAAATCATCCCGTCCTTCTTTACCATTAAAGAAGGCTCCACCTCTCATCTCGGTCTTCTCTCCTCAGGCGAGAAGAAGGAAACCGCCCTACTCGGTGCTCGGAACCGCTACGCTCTAAGGTTGGCGGACCATCAAAGGTCTTCGCCAGGTTGTGCGGAATGGGACCGCCTGAATGCAATGTTTTTTATGCCTAATCTTAAGACTTATTTTATATGAATCAGAGGAAAGCAAAGACTAGTTAAAATGGTGATATACTAAATGATACTTAAAGTTTTCAGTCTTATGCACACTAAAGTGTTTAGCATCCATCTGATAGATTTTGCTATAACAGAATGGTCATAACTTGTACCCTCATAATACTTACACTGTATAGCAGTAGTTTCTGTAGCCGCTCTCACATCTACATCCTCTATGCCTTCCAGTACGATTTTCTCACCACTGCTTTCTAATATTCTTAAAGCATACAAGTCAAATTGATAATAGCAACCCCGAATGGTATCTATAGCTGTTCTATCTTTTGCCATAATAAATTCAATACTTATTTTCCAATATCCAATGTATTTTACATTCTTGCATCAACCTCTCAAACTCTTTCGATCAAGGGTATCATCCAAAAGTTGTATGAATTTATCTGGAGTGATTTTTTTATCCAAACCTATTTTAAAGGCTGCCTGTTGTGAGTAATTAACATCATAATGGTAACGAGGATGTTGCTTGGGAACCCCCTTTTTGGCAGCTTCTTTAAAACCATCTATGTCATCATCATATCTTATATAGCCCAATTCATAAGTCATCAAATATCTAAGAATATGCCAAAAATCTTTAGAAAATTCTTCCTCCCTTTCAAATATGGGCGAAAAGAAATCAAAGCTGCTATTTTGATTAAAGTCTTCAGATTCTATAACCGTACACAGATTTGATATCATTGCAGGACTTATATCTATACCATCCAGATCAAAATGAATTTTTTGATTACATTCTGTATGAAAAGGAAAGACTATAGAATACATTTTCTTCTCCTTACAAAAGAATAATCTGTTCATGTCCTTTACAGCTAACACCATGATATTATCAGCATGGTCTACCGTTTCATTTTGCATCATATATCGACAAGATTCAAGAACAACCAATAGCAAACTTCTCCGATCCTTAATCAGTTTTTTAGGAAAGGCGATTTCATATAAGTTACCTATCACTTCATATAATAACTTTTTCATGAATAAAAAGACAAATTTGTTTTTACAAATTTTCTAATCATATCTTTATCAAACTTATCAATTGGTGTTGTATCTAACGCCTTTGTTATTTGCTCTTGCTTCCGAATATCTGTTATTTTAAATTCTGCAAAAACATCATCTAAGATTTCTTGATAAGATTCGGCTTGGTCTGCCTGTAACTCCAATATCTGACGATTTATATTATGCTGCTGTTCTTCTGTAGGGATATGAGTTCTCACACAATTGTTCTCATTGATATACTGTATACCTGCATTAAACACATCAAGCAAATCATTAGATGTTACAAGTAGGTATGATTTGATAAAAGACCTTGTCAGCATCGTATATAGAGAGTTTCGATATTTATGTTGACCTAAGATCTTCTTTGTTATACATATCACGAAAGGAAATTCTAATCCTTTCACGTTATTAGCATTCGTTATATAAACAGAATCTTCGGTAGCAGATTTTGTTTCATACCCACGCTTTACCAAATAACCAAATTCCTTATTTATGGCATTGCTCAATTCATCCATATAATTATAGATGTCTTTGGAATCATCCACATATATGATTGCAATATCACCAGGAACGACATCAGGATTTTCATCCTGTATCTCATGAATTATCTTCTTCACTCTTCCTATTGTGGAATCATTGATAATTACCAAGCTCTCATCTGCCTGAATACCATTAAAGCGATTTATTGGCAATCTCGAAAGCCTCAAATATCCCTTTTCGGCATAATTAGTTTTATATCCCAAGTTTTCCCATCCTTGCTTATCAAACCAATTAAGTTTATTCTCTTCAAAAAGACCAAGTCCTACAGCATGAGCAAACATCAATGTTCGAGGATCTGTTCGGTAGCATCTATTCAAGACGATATCAACACCCCATTTCTTCTTTTTAACAGAATCAAAGATGTCTTGAAACACATCGCCTGCCATATAAACTTTATGTCTAACCACTTTTTTACATACCTCAAAGAATACTTCTGGAAAATCTTGACTTTCATCCACCAATATATAATCAAAACATGGCTTAAAGTTTTTGTTAGGAATTGCATTAAGCGCATCTAAAACTTTTGAATAAATAAACTGATAATCAATGCCTGGCGAATATCTGTAAAAAGGTATATCATAAGTATTACATAAATATGAATATAAGCCTGAATCAGGATTGCTTTTAGAGCCCCAAGCCCTTGCCATCCATAACCTATCTCCCCATTTTATTTGTTTGCGGACACTCATAAAATCGAAGAAACGGGGGATTCTTTGGCGTAATTTATCCGCCAACGCTATATTATGACAAGTAAAAAATATCTTGGATTCTGCTTCATTAACATACAAATCCTTTAACTTATGGAGAAGTAGCTCCGTCTTTCCTGTTCCAGACAATCCTTGGACGGAAATCATCTTCTTTATGGCATAATTTCTAAAAATGAATCTCGTTTGTTCACCATCAAAGAGGATAATATTCTTTTTTACTTTTTCCAATAGGGTTGTTGGTTGCACAGCACCTATTTTTTCGATATCATTAATGCTACCTGTCAACAACGAAATTAACAAATCAGCCTTTCTTGCCTCATCACCATGTAATTTTGTTTTGGCAAATAAATCCTCCAAGTCAAAATTAGCATCATTATATTGCACCTTTTCCACTATTTCATCTTTCCATTTTCGAGCACGTCCAATAAAATCTTGATACTTATACTTATCAGACATTGAATTTAGGTCTTGGATTACATCTTCAACATAATCTAAGAAAGATTCTTCCTCATCGGAAAGATTAATGAACAACAATTTATGAGATGGAACTAACACTATGAGAGCCCTGTCTTCATATTGATATTCATATTTTTCTCCTAAAGGAGCTGTTATTATGTACATTTGAAAATCAGCATGAGTGTTGGCGTATTTTTCAAAAATCCCAATCACAGGCTTATTCAATGCATTTTCCTTTATCTGCTTATAAAACAAATCATTTCTCATAATAGCAATAAATATTTAGTATTCATTATCTATTTTACACCCAAATAAAATATGACAAAGCATGTAAACCACCAATACAGCGTACCCACTATTTATCAGCGGGTTAGTTATACCAGTATTTTTGAATCAAGTTTTGAATTTCTAAAATTTAACAATCAAGCGACAGCTTGGGATGTCTTCGTTACCTCAGCATCCATACCATCTTCAAAATGGCGAACATAGTCACATGTAAGCGGTCACTTTAGGTACGTTAAGCCATAAAATGAATGCTTTTTTATTATCTTTTAAGAAAAAATCATTTGATTTTATGCCCAAGCAGTAACAGTAGCCAGCTGCCATCTATGAGCGAGTAAGTCTACCAATTTGTCCTTTGCCGTTTTCTTGATCCTGCGGAACACATCACAAAAATAGAAATGCATCGTCAATATCTGGGCTATCAATGACTCCGTTGCCCATGTTCTGCCCATGCAGTTCTTATATTCTTTAGGAAGATTTACATGATAGCATTTACCCTTGGAATCCTTATATTTCTTGCGACGGATAATATAAGTACGGATAAAACCTTTCACATAAGTATGACGGACAGATACATCCTCTCCTATTTCAACGGCATCGGCTGGAAGGTTGGTTGGTTTGAGGACAATATCATTATTGCCGCCAACAGCTGCATCAATAAGTGGCTGCTCACGTCTAGGCTTCTTGACACCTTTCATATCCTTATGCTCCTTTAACGTCTTAGCGATAGTGACAATCTTTTCCTCCGGGACATCCTCACCATTGTGATCCAAGTCATCGGCATTCTCCGTCTGCTGACTACCATGATGATATTTACCAGACTCGGTATGCTGACCATAGGCTGTAACCTGAAGATTTGCCTTTTGCTGTTCGCTGGCCTTCAGTTTTGCCTCTGGTGACATTGTTGAATCCGAGTTTGAGTTACTTGGCATTGTGGTTGTCGGATTATCCCCGTCATTTATGCCTTTCAACTGATTTATCTCATTCTGCTTAGCTGCCAAGCGAGCATTGAAATCAGAAGTAAGCTTCTCCAACTCACTAGCATATGTTTCCTTTAGTTTTAGTTCACGTGCCTCAAACTCAGCACGCACACCCGCAACTACAGCTTCACGAAGAGAGTCTGAAAGATTAACCTCTCCATTACCAGTCATGAATGCCACAAGTTTTTGCATCATGTCATTCAACTGATCTACCTTTTCACAAAGCTGCCTGTTCAGGTTAGAAACCATAGCCTCAAGCTCCACTACCCGTTTATCACGAGCCTGGAGTTTCTTGCGGAGCAACCTGTTGTCAGCTGCCTCGCTATGCGCTTGCGCACTTATAGCCTGTATGGATTTCTCTTCTGATTTCATACTGCAAAGATACTAAAAATATTTGAGATAACAAAATTATAAAGCATTGAATATCAATATTTTATGTTAAATAGTATGTGTTAAACAGCTTCTTTCAAGAGTTCTTTTTCGTCTATTTTTCCTTGGGCAGGCTCTTCAATATCCAGACCCAATTCTTCGTCATTTTCATCATTCAGGTCGTTAAAAGCAACCTTACGGTCTTTTAGAACGATTCCTTCAACCAGATAGACAAAGCTCTCCCATGAGATATGATAGCATCCCTTTTTCTCATCGAAGACTGGCTCGACAAAATGGTTGGAATGGAGTATCTTTTCGGTAAGAATCTCGCCTTGATGATGAAAATAATAGATGCGAACACGACGACAGTCCTTTGAAAGGAAGATATAAATGTCTCCATTGGTAGGATCACGATGAAGTTGGCTCTTGATATAATTGCGCAAACCAGCATGGCGATAACGCAAGGTTACGGGTTCACTGCACAGATAATAATTAAAACCACTTGATAAACTCAGCATAGTGTTCCCTCCATTTCCTTGATCAGTGAAACCAAAGCTGATTTGGAACAGCTACCTATGTGCAAGCTAATCTTACTACCAAAGTTCAACTCTATATCATCAAGCAACAATTCTACATCTTGTTCAACAGGTAAAACTGCTGGTTCTATCGTGACAGAATCTGCAGGTTCTACGACCAGAGGATGCAAGCCCTGCTCTGCATCAGAACTCACAGGCTTGGTACTTGGCTTGCGATAAGAATCATTACGCAAACAATGAAGCATCTTAGTATAGCTTACTTTTTGTTCTTTACAGAACCCATGAAGGTTCTTGCTCTTGTACTCGGTTCGAAACTTACGAACCATTGAGGCATAGTACTTGCCTTCTTCGTTTATATTCATTTTGTCCCAAATTTAAAATTCGGGGCAAAGGTATACATTTTTATTAACGTACGCAAGACGGCCCTAAGTGACTGCTTATGGTAAGCATCCAACCCCTATGACAATACAACTCCATCCCCAGTGTTTACTGGGGATACAGAGTATTTTAAGAAATTGGACTTTTCTGATTTTTAAACAGGTTTAACTAAAAGTGCCTCTGTCATCAAGGCATAATCCCTTCTTCCAGCTACAATCATGTCAAAGAATCCCCTGAAGAAATCCAGTGGAGCCATTGCCATTAGCTTGCAGGTTTCAACGAAAGTAAGGAAGGTCGCTGTAACTCTGGCACCCTGCTCACTGCTAAATCCACCGAAGTTCTTTCGGAGATTTGTGAATGGGCGGACTGCGCGTTCACAACAGTTGTTGTCTATCAAAACGCTGCCTATCTTCGTATATGCCATCAGCTCTTCCCAATGCTTGGTCATATATGTCAAGGCTTGTTGCAACTTAGCAGAGAGCTTAATCTCGTTTTTCTCAAACTGTTTCAACAGTGCCGTCGCTTGCTGATAGAGGTCGTGTAAAACTGGTAGGGATTCCTCACCTCGATGCTTGACTATCTCTTTTTCTGTGCAACCCAACACTTGATTTTCAACTTCGACCTTATATAATATACCGATCAAGTCTATGAATGCCTGTGCCAAGGTATCCTTGTAGTCACGACTCGCCGAGACAAACAGTCTTCTAACGTGCGACCAGCAACATACATGAGTACAGTCCTTCAACTTATTGAAGTAAAGGTATGCAGCATAGGCATCGGTCATCAACGTGCCCTTGAAGTCACCAAGAAACTCCTTGATAACCTCTTTCTTACGACTGCCATACAGATAATAGCAGACCTTGGTGGTCAAGTTGACAATGACCCACATATATCGTTTCTTATAATGCACCTCACCATTGGCATCCGTCACCTTGGTGTCAACCCAGGACTCATCACAATAAATCGTTGAGCCAGGTTTCAATAGCCATTGTTTGATGGTCTCCTGACAATTCTCCAAGAACTCTGCCCCATGTCGCAACCAGTTGAAAATAGTAGACTTAGACATACGCATCTTCTCATTAACCATGCGATACATCTCACGTCCACTCGTTATCGCATACTGAAAGCGATTGACAATCAAGTCTGAAAGCATGCCACTCGTACTGCTGGTATGAGGAACCATGCTTGGCATGTCATACTTTGACTCATCGACAAAAGTGCAAGCACGCTGCTCTAC